>ERZ1023979.26-NODE-26-length-107147-cov-47.387667_pt1 | contig 107147 bp, 97 predicted proteins | sample MGYA00380434_ERZ1023979 | MGnify/ENA primary metagenome ERZ1023979 (study PRJEB33179, sample SAMN07449056) | human gut metagenome | biome: Human-gut; feature: Human associated habitat; material: Faeces | host: Homo sapiens | place: India:Kasaragod | collected...
AAAATATTTGTCACAACTTTTACAGGAAAATAATTTTTAATGCGTCTGCCCTGTAGCAGGAAGAAATGGCAATGAGTAAGGGAAAACAGTAAGATATAAGGTGAATGATACACAGGAAAGCAGTAAACAATAGGAAGTTGATTAATAAACAACATAAGGAAAGGAATAATCGTAAGTCCGGCGAGAGTTCGGGAAAAGCTGCAGCCATCATGCATGAGAAATAAGCAAAACAGATAAAAGGAGTATGAGAATAAGAGGAAAAATGAGTTGAAACCGATGAGAAATGCAGCTTTTTTAAGGATAAATGATGGAAATACTATGAGAAATACCACTTTACAGTTTATTTTTCATAGCATTATATTATTGATTTACAAACAAATACCATACAACTTATGAGAACATGAGAAATGAAAATGAAAAATCATTTGCAGGAGAACTTGAATTCAACGAAAGGTTATTTTTTAGGAAAGAGCAAAAAAGAAAGAGATAAATCAGGAATCCGGCCGAATCCATATACCGTATACCGACCGAGCAAAATTCCTTTTCAGTTGTTATTCATATATATCATAGTATACACAATAAAAGTCAATATCATGGAGAAGAATATTTTTCAGTTAGATAATGAGCAACTCAAAGAAATTGCCCGTTCATTCAAAGCAAAAGTAGAAGAGGGATTGAACACTGAAAATGCAGAGATACAATGCATTCCAACTTTTATCACTCCGAAAGCAAGTAGTATTAATGGTAAATCGTTAGTGCTTGATTTGGGAGGAACCAATTATCGGGTGGCAATCGTTGACTTCAGTAAAGTTCCTCCAACTATTCACCCCAACAATGGTTGGAAGAAAGACATGTCGGTTATGAAATCTCCCGGCTATACCCGCGAGGAATTATTCAAAGAATTGGCAGACATGATTACCGGAATAAAACGGGAAAAAGAAATGCCAATCGGATATTGCTTTTCTTATCCGACAGAGTCTGTGCCAAGCGGAGATGCAAAACTCTTACGCTGGACAAAAGGAGTTGACATAAAAGAGATGATCGGAGAAGTGGTAGGGAAGCCTTTATTGGATTATCTAAACGAAAGAAATAAAATCAAGTTTACGAATATAAAAGTACTTAATGACACCGTAGCCAGTTTATTCGCAGGACTTACCGACAGCAGTTACGATGCATATATAGGTCTGATTGTGGGAACAGGTACCAATATGGCTACTTTTATTCCGGCTGACAAAATTAAGAAGTTAAGTCCGTCACATAAGGTTGATGGCTTGATTCCCGTTAATCTGGAGTCAGGGAACTTCCATCCACCATTCCTCACCGCAGTAGATAATACGGTAGATGTAATCTCCGACAATCCGGGAAGACAACGTTTCGAGAAAGCTGTATCCGGCATGTACTTGGGAGACATTCTAAAAGCGACTTTCCCTCTGGAAGAATTTGAAGAAAAATTCGATGCACAAAAGCTTACCTCTATCATGAACTATCCCGATATTTATAAAGAAGTGTATGTGCAGGTAGCACAGTGGATATATGGCAGATCAGCGCAATTGGTTGCAGCTTCACTTACAGGGCTTATCATGTTGCTAAAGTCATACAATAAGGAGATAAGGAGAATTTGCCTGGTTGCCGAAGGAAGTCTTTTCTGGAGCAAGAACAGAAAAGATAAAAACTATAATATGATTGTCATGGAGAAATTACGGGAACTCTTCAGTTTATTTGGTTTGGAAGACGTAGAGATCGACATAAAAAGTATGAATAATGCCAATCTGATAGGAACAGGTATTGCGGCATTATCCTGACACGTTCTAATTTGTCATTGCATGGCAGGTCTTCAATCAACCTGTTCATAAAAATTCGATGCTGTATCAAATTTACTGAACAGCATCGAACCTATTTCAAACTTATCAAATCCGGTTCAATATTTAGATAGAATATAGAACCTAAAGTAGCTATTATTTGATCTTCAGTGCAAAACCGCCTCCGGGTGCCAAATGAATCTTCAACTTACTGTCATTCTTTATCCGGAAAGATTCACATTTATAATCACGTCCAACCCGGTGGGCATTCACTCCATCTTTAAATAATGTAGCATCGTATGTCTTGTCGCCCAAGAAGGAACAATCGACTTCAATGTCACGTGCCGTCCAATCGGTAATTCCACCTACATACCAGACATTTCCTGCCCGGCGTGCCGTTACGATGTACTCTCCCATTTTACCATCAAGCACGATACTTTCATCCCATACGGTCGGAATATTGGCAATAAATTCGGTCGATTCCGGTTCGCGCATATAGTTGCTTGGCGCATCGCACAGCATATTGAAAGGAGACTCGAATACCACATACAGAGCAAGTTGGCGACAGCGAGTTCCCTGGCTCATAGGTTCCGAGTTACAAGGATAATAGTTACCTTTCGAAGCATTACGCATCGCGCCTTGGGTGTAATCCATCGGACCAGAAACCTGACGGGTGAAAGGCAACAGTACGTCATACTTCACCTGATCGACCGAAGCCGGACTCCATTTCATCTGTTCCAAGCCATTAACCCCTTCAAAGTTCAACACATTCGGATAGGTACGATTCAAGCCGGCCGGTTTATGCGTTCCATGCAAATCGAGAATCAATTTATATTTAGCACACGTTTCGGCAGCCCGATAATTGAATGCTGTCATATACTGATCGTCACGATCCATAAAATCGACCTTAAAGCCTTTGACTCCCATGTCGGCAAAATAACGGCAAACGTTCTCCATATCACGATCGAAGGCATAATAACCAGCCCAAAGAATGATACCTACATTTTTGGAAGCTGCATAATCTACCAGTTCTTTCAGATTAATATCTTTCACTACTTGCATCAAATCCGCCTGCAGGTTGACTGCCCAACCTTCATCAAGGATTACATATTCTATTCCGTTTGCAGAAGCGAAATCAATATATGCTTTATAAGTCGGATTATTTACTCCGGTGATAAAATCAACGCCATCCAAGTTCCAGTTATTCCACCAATCCCATGCCACTTTACCGGGCTTGATCCATGAAATATCCGTCAGACGGGAAGGAGCAGCCAACAAATAGCTCAAGTTGCTTGCCGCCAAATCTTTATCGGAAGTGGTAACAATGCTCATTCGCCATGGAAAACTTCGGGGGTTATCTACTTTGGCAATGTAAGCTTCACGCTCTTTCACCAACATCTGAAGTTGATTGTGTCCGCCCTGCACCGTCTTCTTGGGATAAGGAGCGAATTGACCCGTCAACCGTTTTTCCCCTTCAGCAGCAGATAAATAGAGACCGGGATAATTCTCCAAACCGGATTCTGTGATACAAATCTTGACACCTTCACCAGCATCCACTACTAACGGCAGAAACATCAAACGTTTTTTATTCAGTTTCGATAATCGATCAGTAGTATAAGTGTTCTCGAAAGAATTGAAATATTGGGATTCGTAATCACCATCTTTCCCCGCTTTTACATACGGAACAGAGGCTACCATATCGGACGGGAAACGGTAATCTACAGTTTCATCCACTACATTGAAAGGTTTCTTCGACCGGCTGACAAAGCGATATGCAATACCATCATTGTAAGCACGAAACTCTACGTTCCAATCTTTCTTAAACCGGAGAGTCAGTTCATTATAGTAATCTCTTAGTTCGTTGGCGCGATAGAAAGGAGAAGGAATCATCTGATCTACTTTTTTCCCGGAAGTGCCGGCCAACTTTGCTTTCTCTCCCCAAACTTCTCCATTCTCCAATGTCATTGAAATTGGAGAAGAAGCCAGTATCTGACGTCCGTCACAATGGATGTCATAAGTCAACTTATCACCGACGGTAATAGTTGTTTGGAGTTTCCCATCCGGAGAATTCAAGGTAAATTGTTTTTGTGCTTGTACCGTAAGCGTACATGCGACAACACATAGAAATAATAAAATCTTCAGTTTTTTCATGGTTTTAATTATAGTAGTTATCAAATCATAAGAAGAATGATGCAAAAATAAAATAATATATGGTAGTAACCTATATGAAAACTAAAAAACAGAAATGAAAAATGAATACGGGATTCTATCTTTTTCCTGTCTGAGATTTTATGCAATCGACTTCTTCCTGTTGAAAAGGTACTCCGTTAGAACGATAAATATCATGGAACCATAACTCCGGCTCTTCTCCCGACGGAATCACTTCATCCCAGGCAAAAATAGTATTTGTCTTTCCTGCAACAAATCCCCAATTAATAGCTCCGGTCTTTTCTTTTTTCATCAGAGGAAGAACATTGCAAAAACGGCTGTCATTGCGGCGGGCCATATATTCGGTACAGATCAACGGACGGTTAAGCATCTTTAGAAATTTGATGCACTCGGCATGCCGTGCCTCATTATCGTAATTATGATAAGAGATAATGTCCGAATGATTCAGCATAAATGCATTCAGAACATTCTTGCGGGAAGAATTATAGTCCCAGATACCGGCAGTAATCGGTTGTGACGGTTTACAGTCGCGTACCCAGCGAAAAACATTGGTCAATAAAGACAAAGAGGTTTCCTCGTGTTTACTATTTCCGGGTTCATTATACAAATCCCACATCAATATCCGATCATCATGAGCGTAAGTGCGTACAATATCTTTGATATACTCTTGTAGAAAAGGATACAAAGTCAGCGTATCCTTGCGCAAGCTGCATGAAGGGTCCTGTACCCATCCGGAATTATGAACTCCCGGCTTCGGCTCCGGTTGTTTGCCATAAGCCGACTCTGGATTCCAACAATCATCAAAGAACACAAACATAGGACGGATTGAATACTTCCGACAAATATTCAAGAATTCATCCACACGTTTTTTCATTCCTGTTGCATCATTTTGCCATACAACACTGCTCAAGAAAACGCGTAAGGTATTAAAGCCCAGTTCATGTGCCCATGAAAGTTCTTTGTCTATCTGCTCAGAATCGAAAGTAACCGCACTCCACATTTCTATCTGATTGATTGCCGTTGCCGGAATATAATTGCAACCTACCAACCAAGGCTGATTGTCATACCATTCCTGTATCTTCTCTTCCGACCAACGGCTGTTGTTTGAAGAATTAGAATCCTGTGTACAGGCGCATACACATATCCCAAAAAAGAATAAAAACACAACATTAACACACCATTTATTTTTCATGCTATTTCAATTGATTAATATATAAATCTATTTGTTCATTTTTTATCTTAAGATCAAACAAAGAGAGTAAACCCGTAAAGGGTATAAAAGACCAAATTCTTTATCTTCATTTTTCCTGTTAGCTGATTATTTATGCCTGTTGTCTGATTTTTCTTTCCACACCACTACTCCCGCAGCTTCGAGGCGTGCACTGCCGATCAGTATCTCCGCCTTGTCGAGAATGGCTATTTCCTGAACGTCCGATGTATAATTTAAAGCGATGTAAAAACCGTCGCGCCATTCTTTCACTACTCCGTACGGCAGATCTTCGGTCGATACTCCTGCTTCCGTATATACACGACGCACTACCTCTTTTTCTAGTTTGCCGTCATCGGTATCCGTTCCGATATAAGTGACCGTTCCTTTACCCAGTTTGCGGTGTATCACGGAAGCAGCTCCCTTATAGAACTGGTCTGTATAGACAGCCCACACATCTGTTCCGGCAGCCGGTGTCAGTACGTCTCCCCAATTATTCCAGGCAAATTCCTTACCCTCGAAATCGATCTTTCCGTACAGATTGTGGGGCAGATGGTCATAATACAGGCTATTTATTCCGGCTAGTTGATGAATCGGAGCAGCCAAAGGAGCCTCCCACAGTTTGGCGTCACGGTCTTTCTGACCGGTACGGCAAGTCAGGATCAGATGTCCTCCCTTCTTCACATATTCAGTCCAACGTTCCACCAGCTTGTTGTCAAGCAACTGATAGGCAGGAGCTATCAAGAAAGGATAACCGGAAAAATCCTCTTTCTCCGAAATCACGTCTACCGGAGCTGCAAAAGATTTTAGCAGATTGTAATATTTATGCACGTGAGCCATCGTCCGCCATTGATCCGTCTGCCGCTGAAACTCCATTTCCCAATAATTACTCATATCGAAAAGTAAACCAATACGCCGGGAGACCAGTTGACCGGGCATACGATTTTTCTTATCGTAGGCGGCACGCAGTTTTTTCATCTCCTGCGTAATGCGTACATATTCTTCACCGCCCGGAGAAAGAGTTACTCCATCAGTCATTATCATACCGTAATGATATTGCTCACTGCCTTTCAGAGGTTGACGGAAACGGTAATTGCATACGAATTTCCCACCACCTGCAAAGACGTGATACACCCACATACGGATGGCACCGGGTAAAGGTTGGGGGTTATACACTCCCCAGTTCACCTGCCCGGGTTGGAGTTCCATAACTCCAAAGGCTTTACCTACGCGATTACGGAACTGGTCGTTTGAGAAACCGAGATCTTCCGGAATACCCATCCGGAAACCCTGGCTGCCTATTCCCTGATTATGTCCGGTCACCAGATAGCGGGTGTAGGTCAGGAAGTCCGGATGATCGATCCGTACCGGATCGACCGGATTGAAAATAGGTATCAGGTTGGTAGTGATCCATTGGTCTTTGTGGATATGCCGCCGAAGGATGTCTGCCTGCATATTGACAAAGCCTGCCAGTTCATCCGCCATAAAGCGGTTCAAATCGAGCATGGCGTGAGGATTGGCCTTATCAGGTACTTCCTGCTGGTTGGGAAGGCGAACCTGCTCGAAGTTCTGATAGGTTTCACTCCAGAAAGAGGCACCCCAGGTATCATTCAGTTTGTCAATAGTGCCGTATTTCTTCTGTAACCAGATACGGAATTTGGCTTGTGCATTTTCACTGTAATCTACCACCCCGTAGTGTCCCGGTTCATTGTCAATCTGCCAGCCGATAACAGTGGGATTATTGCCATAATGTATTGCCAGGCGGGAAACGATATTTTCTACATAATGACGGTAGCGATCGCTACTCCAGGAAGCGTGCTGACGTCGTCCGTGTTGAATAGTCACTCCATTATCCCGTTGAATCAGTATGTCGGAATATTTTTTCGACAGCCAGACGGGAGGCGTGGGGGTAGGTGTACACATGATTACTTTCAGACCATACTTCTCCGCCAGAGAGACTGCACGATCCAGCCATTCAAAATGATATTCTCCCTCTTCCGGTTCCATCATAGACCAGGCGAACTCTGCAAAATGGGTGAATTTGATGCCCATTTCCGACATTTTCTTCAAATCACGCTCCCATTGGGAGGAATCCCATTGCTCGGGATAATAGTAAGAGCCCAAAGCAAACAACTCTTCCGGAGGAAAAGACTTATCGACCGGAGACTGGGAAAAGGATGATAATGAAAACAATAAAGTTAAGACAAATAGGAAATTCTTCATGAATATTATTTTTAGAATCTATATAATAAGACATTTCTGAAAGAAAAAGCCACATTGCTATTTGTATAAAGAGGTCGTGTTTCGGTGAAACCCGGCCTCTTTATCTTATGTAACACTAATACCTATGTCAGACTATTATCTCTTTGTAAACGTACAGGTATTTGTATTCATATCCAGTTTGACATGATATATACCGGCTCTGAAATTATTTCCCGGTCCAAAGTTCTCTGTTTCCTTCCATTGATCTCCATCCCAATAACCGCCCCGGGCTATTAAATCACCTTCAGATACGATGGTCACATCAAACGAAGTAATTTCATTATTCCAACCTTTTCTTTTATAAAATCTGAACATGAAATCGTTGTTCAGAAGGAGGTTAGTTTCATATACACGATCTCCGGTCTTCACACAACAAATAAAGTCTTTTGGATTATCCCATCCCCAATTTCCAATGTCATCGGGAAGGAGTCCGCTGATTCTAGGATGGCCGAAGGCAGCTCCAGTTATCCATACTGTTTCCGGGAATTCCGTATCGGTCGTTTTCTCTACATATATAAGTTCTCTATCCTTATTATATGAAATCCGATACTTACCGTCCGGAGCGTTAAACTTATATTGTCCATTTTCATTCGTAAAGTATTCCGGTTGAAGCATATAGTCCAGATAACTAAATCCTTCGAAATCGACCACTTGTCCTTTCGTGAGGTTTAACTCTACAGCGGTATAGCTTGGATTAGTAGATTGAGTCAGTTCCGTACCATTTATTTTATAAGATTCCGGTCCAAGTTGTCCTTCATCCACCTTATCAATAAACATACATATATTCTTATTCAAATCTATCCGGACACGATATACTCCCGGTGTGAAATCCGGTCCGGCTACAAAATCACCGGTAAAATGTCCGCCACCAGTGCCACCTGTTACCGGATCACTGTAATACCATCCCTTACCCAATAAATTAACAGGTTGCGTATTGACAATAGTACTAGCCAGTTCACCTCCCCAAGGACGTTGTTTGTAGAATTTAAACTGGAAATCTTTAACCAGATAAAGGGTGGTTTCAAAAATATTGTCTGCTACCTTCACACACTGGAATGCATCACTCGGCAAGTTGAAAGTCCATGCACCGACAGTCACCCGTCCGGCTTGAGGATGTCCGAAACTGGATCCGCAAACCCATAACCCATCCGGATAATTTACCGAGCGGTTTTCCAGATATGTCAGTTTGTTTATCGGATCATAATACAATTTATAGTTTCCGTCTACTCCTATAAATGTAGCTTTATCTTTTGTTATGTTTTCAAAGAAATCCGGTTGAAGCATCTTTCTCACATCACCAAAATTGCTGAAAGTCACTTCATCACCTTTATGAAGTTCCAAAGCAATGCCCAGAAAAGATGAAGCCTCTTCTAATATACCCATTTCCTGACCGTTAACTAGGAAAGATTGTTCTTGAATATTCTCATCTTTCGCTTCAAAAGCACAAGTGTTATTGTTCAAATCGAGCGTGATAAGATAAACTCCGGGTTGGAACAGCGGTCCCGGAATAAAATCTCCTCCCGTCTTTCCGGCAACCAAGAAAGGGGTAGTTAGAGTGATATTATCTTCGGGAAGAGTAGTGATCTCATTGTCTCCCTCTCCCCAGCCTCTATGCTTGAAAAACTTAAATGAGAAGTTATTAGCCAGATAGAGAGTCAGTTGAAAAACATTGTCGGCACTTTTATAACAATAAAGCACATTGTTAGGTCCGTCCATACTCCAACCGCTTGTGGTAACCAGCCTCGCTTGAGGATGTCCCCAGTTGGCTCCGCAGAACCATAATCCGTCCGGATAGGTCGCCCCGGCTTTTTCTATGTACAAAAGCTCATTAGCAGGATCATAAAGCACACTATAATCAGCCGTCTCTCCTTTGAAACGGGCCTTATTTTCGGACACATATTCAAAGTAATCCGGTGAAAGAATGGATTCTATTTCGTCAATCCCCGAAAACTCGACTTCCTGTCCTTTGTCCAGATGAAGCTTTTTTCCCTGAAAATTAGAGTAAATCTCTTCATCCAACACTTGACCTCCTACAGAAAGAGGAGAGGCAAGTTTCCATTCCGGCCATTGATCCCATTTCTGTACGTCATCACTGCAAGATGCCGTTAACAGCAACAGAAGGACCGTATATATATAATATTTCATAATGCAGTCATATTAAGATTATACATTTATTTTTTATATGCTTTCAGCAGAGCTTGATAAACTGTTTCGTTCACCTTCACAATACAGCCGTGTCGTGCGCCGGGTCTGTCCGTACCATCCTTTACATTAGGTCCGGAGAAAGTACGTTCTTTCCATGGCCCGTCCATAGAGGTCGACTGAAACAAATGATACCCATAAGGTTTGGCTGCATAAGATTCCGCATAAATAAACCAACCGCTATGATTCGGCCGTTCGATAAAAATAGGTGCTTCACGCATCATATCATTCGGAGTGACAGGTGCTCCCGGATTGGTATAGGGACCAGTCAGATTGGAAGAGGTGGCAATACGGACTGTTTTCCCTGTTTCCGGAGCAACAGCCGGATCGCGTTCGTCTTTCATAATCGCATAATAAACACCGTTTACTTTACGGATAATAGCATCGATAATAGCCATATTCTCATCCGTACCGGTAAAATTGAATAATTTCTGTGGTTCCGTATAGGTCTCGAAATCCTTTGTCAACACATAGAGAGTGCGCATACTGTCCCAATCGTCCTTATCCGGGTCGTTGCAGGCATGCCAGCTTATAATGTACTGTTCGCTATCCTTGTCATAAAACATTTTGGGTGCTCCCCAATAATAGGTAGTATAGAATCCCTGTGCATTACTACGATTAAAAATCATTTCATTCAACTGGGTAGATGTCCATGTCACCAGATTTTCCGAACGCCACAAAGCCAGCGGATTGACTGCAATCATATAGAAAGCTCCATCATGTCCCTGACAAATATCAGGATGTCCAATGTAAGCGCTATTGATGATCCGGCCTTTATTCAGTGTTTCCCAGTTGATGCCATCCCGGGAAACAGCATAATATAACTTTCCATAATTTGCATTAGTCATGTGGGCGAACAAATATCCGCCATCAGTTTCCACCGGAATTTCTTCTCTGCCTGTTTCTGCATCATCCGAACACGACCAACTCATTAAAGACAATAATAGACCAATTATATAGTAACTCATACGTTTCATATCTTTTATTCAGTTAATAGGTTTAATTTATACTTTGTTGCGCTTTGCTCTTATCCTCCGCCCAACCCGGACGTTCCCAAGTCTGCTTCAGCTCTTTTCCATAAGAAATGGCCTGTTCGACTGCATAGTTAGGAATCGGCATGTATTGATGCGTCGGCATTATGCCTTTCGCCTTATACATTTCTTGCGCGTATTTATTAAAACGGATCAAGTCAATCTTTCGATTACCTTCATAGAAAAATTCATGTCCCCGCTCTATCAGAATAGCGTTTAAAAAAGCGTCTTTTGTATTGGTTGTCACGCTCGGCAAGTCCGACAGCCCGGCTCTTTTCCTCACCTGATTCACCGCATTTATAGCAGCTACGGAAGGTACAGTTCCTGTTTTACGCACTTCTGCCTCTGCATACATCAATAATACATCGGCCCATCTTGCCAAAGGAATATCGGTACCCTGGAAAGTAGTCATCGTTTCCTGCGGGAATTTATTTATAATATATCCGTTCCATCTCACCCCCAGATTATCTTTGTTGATAACGACACCATTCTTGTCCTTATAACTGGTTACAATGGTTTTCAGACGACCGTCGTTGCTTTCGAAAGCATCGTAGTATTTCTTGTCCATACTGAAAGCCTGCATCCATCCACCTCCCATCGGGAAAGGAGCCTCTTTTGCCACATCGGAAGGTAAAGCCCACATCAGGAAAGGGTTCGCATTTCCATGTTTCGGATTACCATCGGCAGTCGGACTACAACTGACAGCCATAATGATCTCTTTATTGAATTTATTGGCATTCTTAAACAGGTCAACGTATGGGGTACTTCCAGTTTTAAACAAATCATATTTACCCGTATTGAGTTCATTATACATATCCATCGCTCTCTGATAATAGCCTTCCATGTGTTCACCCTCGTTCAGACAGTGTTTCATCAGGCAGAAACGGGCATAGTCACGCGTATAGCGTCCCAAATCCGGAGCTGTTTCGGGAGCGTTCTTTGCGGCAAATTCCAAATCATCCGTAATCCATTGAGTCATTTCGTCCAAAGAAGGACGCACGGTATTCGATAACGCTTCCGGATCAATTACTTTTTCGGGGTCTAGGATGACCGGTACAGGACCGTAAACATGTAACAGAAAGTACATCATCAATCCACGACACAGACGTGCTTCTCCAAGCAGGTTATTCTTTTTTTCTTCTGTAAGAGCAGTCAGGGGAGCTTTCTCCAAAGTTCCAATCACTTCAGTCATACGGGTTATTTGAGCCGTTTTCGGAAAATGGTTGAGGTTACTGTTATCTTCCACATTTCCGCGCCAATAATAAAAACAATTACTATAATCTCCTAAACTAAAACGTCTCCAGTCCGCTCCTACCGTCGCTGCATATGCACATATATCAGAAGTAGAATCAAACATACGCACCACTCCGCCTGACGGAATATGAATGCCATGTTGCAAACCGCCCGAACCCATATCATACGTCCAAACTGTGGTGTATGGCAAGTAGCAAATCATCATATAGGAAACATACTCCTGCTCTGTAGAAGGATATTCTCCCTGCAACAAAGCTCCATAAATATAAGGATCAAAATTATTCTCACAACTACCGAATAATAGTTGCAAGGAAACAAGCATCGGTAAAAAAATCTTCTTTTTCATACGACATAATTTGTTAGATTTCATAGCTTGAAGTTTAGAAGGTTAATTTTGCACCTATTGAATAAACTCTCATTTGAGGATATTGCCCTCCAGTCAAATTAGAAGAGGAAGTGTTGATTTCAGGGTCATATCCCTTGTATTTGGTAAAGGTCAAAGGATTCTGAAAGTCGACAAACACACGTATTCCCCTAATATACCCTTTAAATACGGATAATTCTTTGGGACCCAGGTTATATCCCAATGTGATGTTTCTCACACGTATATAAGAGGCATTTTCTCTTGTATAATCAAAGCCCAGATTTTCGGGTAAAGCCACTGATTTACTGATTGCAATACCTGGGAAATATCCGTTCGTGTTTGTCTGGGTATTCCAGATGTTATAAGAATAGATACCAACATTGTGCGCATCCACTCCCCTGGAGAGATTTCCGGCATCTGCACTATAACTATATGCGTCATTCCATTTCTTTACACCTAATTGTCCGTACATAAATATATCCAGATCAAAGTTTTTCCATGTAAACGTATTGCCAAAACCAAAATACAATTTAGGAAGCATGTTATCCATGTAAGAGTCATTCACGTCAATGATTCCATCACCATTTTTATCTTCTACAATAGGATAACCCGGCATACAGGCGGCAGGTCCCAATGAACGTTGAGATTCGGGCATATTACTCTTATCCATATCGATAATACCAGTCGTTTTATAATAATAGAATGCATTCATCGGTTCATTTTTCCTTTTCTGATATTTCTGATAATCATAGTTGGGCATACGTTCGATCCATACTGCATTGTAATGGGACATCGTAATTTGAGAGGTCCATTTAAAATCATGTGTCTGAAGATTCAATGAGTTCAGGCTCACATCTATTCCGGTACGTTTATAATGTCCTCCATTGATAGGACGTGTTCCGTGCATTCCCAATAATTCTGTCGGTGCTGTTCCCAACAAATGGGTTACGTCATTACGGAACACGTCTACACTACCCCAGATTCTATCTCTAAAAATAGAAAAATCCAATCCGATATTTTTCATGACTGTCTTTTGCCAGGTTACATCTTCATAGTTGGCACCGGACAATATGTAAGGAATATAGGTAACTGAATTATTATTGAACTGAACATCTTCACGGGTAGTTGTTACAATACCATATAGTGTTGTACCTAAATTGTCACTACCAGTTTCACCATAACTGGCTCTTAGTTTCAACATATTAATCCAGGAGATATTCTTTATAAATGATTCTTCGTTCATTTTCCATGCTAGAGAAACAGATGGGAAGAGAGCATATTTCTTACTGGGAAAGAATTTATCCGTACCGTCACGGCGCAATGAAGCAGATACTACATAGCGACCCAATAAGTCGAAATTTCCTCTGACAAACTGTGACCTCTTTTCATTTTTATATTTATAAGAAGTCGGATAGAAAGGACCGTCTGCCATGCCTACACTGCTTCCCTGTATATGATCATTCGCATTTTCGTATGATATATCCGAACCATCGCCACTATCGAGATAACGTCCCATACCGGCCATCAGATTCATATCCAACAGCTCTCCAAACTTATGTTGAAATGTCAATGTACCTTCGAGAGTGCTTTGTTGCCTTTTTCCATATCCTAAGTTTCCTCTGGATTTACGTTGCAATGCGTAGTAAACATCAGAAGGTATGTATGAATCACGAGAGGTATTTTCCTTGTTCAATCCATACAACACTTTTGCCGAAAGCATATTCTTTATGATATCAACATCCAATGAGAAATTCATGTAATAACCACTTTGCTCGGACTTATCATTAATATCATGCATGGAAACAGGGTTAGGCGTCCGGCTAAATACATTATATTTCCCTTCGGCATCGTATATAGGAAGATAGGAAGGATAGAAAATTGCTCCGAAAAGTGCTCCGGCTCCCTGATCTCCTAAGTTCCCAACATCCCCGCCAACAGTAGAGTTCGTGTAATTATTCTGATTCAAATTGACGATTGTTGTCAGTTTCAAAAAGTTAGTCAGTTGGGAGGTGATATTTGTACGCAAAGAGTAGCGCTCCATATCCGAATTATGAACGGTAGCATCTTCTTTATAGTAGTTAACACCCAGATAATATTTAAACTTTTCAGAACCACCGCTAATCGTCAGATTATGATTGGTCACCGCACCTGTTTTCAGCACTTTGTCCAACCAGTCCGTAGTCGGAGCATTGGCTATTTGTGTCGGTGTAAAGATAGGTGTCCACTTATCATCATAAGCGGTATTTCCATAAGGATACTGACCTTTGTCATATAAATAATTCTCCTTACTAAAAACATTGACCATGTTCATCAATTCGGGACCACTCAATACCTCCAGATAAGGATAATGTTTCTGTATGGAATAACTTCCTTCATACACTATGGTCGGTTTTCCTTCTTTTCCCTTTTTGGTAGTCACCAAAATAACACCATCGGCAGCTCCGATACCATAAATGGCGGCAGAAGCATCTTTCAGGATTTCAATAGATTCAATATCGTTGGGATTTAATCCTGCCAATCCTGCACGGTTGACGGAGGAAGGAAGTGATGTGCTCCCCGTACCGACTTCAAAAGAGCCGCTAGGCATAACCACTCCATCTACCACATAAATCGGTGTACCACCTCCACGAATGGAGATATTGATGCCTCCCCCCGGCTGGGGACTGGATACGGTTGCCTGCAAACCGGCAGCACGCCCCAACAACATTCCGGAAATATTACTGGTAGCTGCTTTCGATATTTTTTCTGTTTTTACTGTAGCAATAGAAGTAGTCAGATTCTTGCGGGAAGTCGTACCATAGCCCACCACTACCACCTCATCTAAAATTTGCTGATTTTCAGCCAAGGTCACGGATAAAGAGGTCCGGTCTCCCACTTTTACTTCCTGTGTCTGATAACCAATATAGGAAATCTCTAATACGGCTCCCGGTGATACTTCCAACGAGAACTTCGCATTCAAATCAGATGCGGTTCCGTTAGCCGTTCCTTTTTCCTTGATGGTAGCACCGATGATCGGTTCACCATTGGCATCATTCACCACACCTGTGATTTTACGTTTTTTAGTGTCTTTAGAGGTATTCTGCCGTTGCCCTTTTTGGACAACAATGTTTTTACCTTTTACCTCATAAACAACATCTTGCCCGTACAATATCTGATCGATAGCCTCATTCAACTGCTTTGCCTTTACACTCACAATTTTCTTTGTATCCAGATCTCCCACTTTATATACGAAAGAATATCCGCTTTTATTCTTCAGTTGCGTCATTGCTTCTTTCACTGAAACATTATTCATTTTCAATGAAACGGCCTGGGCTAGCATTGCTATGTTAAGGCAAAAGAGAGCCACGACCATTAATATGGCCTTCTTCCTGTAATTCATAAAATAAACAAATTATTTAATTAAAACTTGAATAACTCGTTTTAAAAGAGATGTATTTTGCTAACTTTGCATTATCTCTTTTGAAAACATGCTCACGTTTGAAAGTTGTTGAAGAAGAGATTCAGGAGCCGGAAGATGTTCGAGATCTTCCGGTTTTTATTTTTCTCTCCTTATTCATTCACTAAAGACTATTCAGTATTATTTTCTTCCTTCATATTCTTCAATTTCTAAGGTTAAACAATCATAGTATTATAAATCTCTGGTAACCGGTTAATAGATAGTTATATTGCGTTCTTCAATCTTATATTGTATTTTCTCCGTAGATGCCAACGCATCCAATACTTCCTGAATACTTTGCTCCCGACGGACAAAATTACCGTAGAACCGGAAGGTATTTAAAGAATCATTGGCAATGCGAATAGTTACATTGTAGCTACGTTCCAATTCTTTCACGATGTCCGGCAGAAGCTCTTCATCAAAAAACAGATAACCGTCCGTCCATTGCGAAGCATTAGAGGCTGTAACTGTTTCTACTGTCATCCGTCCGTTCGTTTTATTCAATATTGCTCTCTCATCAGGCGCAAGAATTGCTTCTTTCTCTTTTTTCAGTAAATTATTCAGTTCTACTTTCCCTTCCAATAAAGATACTACGACTTCATGATCCTCCGGGTAATCGCGAAAATTAAATTTTGTTCCCAGTACTTGCAATTGTAAATCTTTAGTCTTTACAAAGAAAGGGAGTTTTTCATTCCGCCGGACTTCAAAATATCCCTCACCTTCCAGTTCGATCATACGATTATCGACTCCGAAACCTTGTGAGTAAGTCATTCGTGAACCGGCATTCAGCCAAACCAATGTACCGTCCGGCAAATAAAGCTTTGTCCTCGATCCTAAAGGAGCTTCTACGGATATATCCGCGAATGTGTCTTTTACGTTCACTCCTCCCTGCCAATAAGAGAAGCAGCCGACTGCAAGTATGACTGCAATAATCGCTGCATAACGCCACAACATTGACAACCGGAATCCATGATGAGACGTTTTTTCTATTTCCTTCCGATTTCCGATACGTTTCTTAAATGTATCGAACGCTTTATCTTTATTGTATTTCGACGCAGCTTCACGACTGACAGCAGAAAACCAGACTTCCCGCTGCTGAATAAAGTAATTCTTATTTTCAGGTGATGCAGCTATCCATGCTTTCAGTTCGGCTAAAGCATTTTTGTCCAAACCTTCCGTCAGATAGGTTGCAATCAATTCATCAATATGTTTCTTTTCTTCTTCCATTTTTCTGCGTTCTATAAAGGAGACAGTAGTTTTTTAATTGAGGGTAGTCTGAAAATGACTTTTTTTCGTTTTTACCCGAAAAAAAATAAAAGTAGAGTAATCAGATATTTACTTAGATTCATTTGTAAAGATGCTAATGCATTCTTTATATGATATTTAACCGTATTGACAGAGATGCCTAACTCTTGAGAAATTTCTTCGTATGATTTTCCTTCAAAACGACTTTTATCGAATACGCGACGACATTCATTCGGCAATTTATCAATGGCTTTATATATTTCCTCTTCCAGTTCACGCTCCAGCAATGCACCTAACGGATGCGAATCGGAGATCGTCATTTTATCGTCTGTTATCTCATCAGGCATTAGAGATGAAAACGCGATCTCACGCTTTTCCCATTCAGAATTCAGATAGTTGATACAACGATTACGGACGGCTCTCACCAAATAGCTACGGATAGAAACGGAAATCTCTAACGTTTCACGAATCTCCCATAAATGAAAAATAGTATCCCCGACAATGGTTTCCGCGAGGAATTGATCTTTTACATAGCCACTTGCGACATGACACAGCAGAGCATAGTGACGGTCATAGATGTATTGATAGGCGTCTTCGTTGCCTATCTTCAACTGCTCTACTATTAAAGTTTCAGTGTGCTCCATGAATGTATTAGTCGAGTTAATGGCACAAATTTAGAGAAATTGCAGCAGACTACCTAATATCCATATTAATATCTTCAAGGACATCACAATCCAAAAGAATTATAAAAAACTTCTCTCGTTGATTTACGAGATATAGAATAAAAAGTTATTTTTGCACCGTTTTTTAATCTTATCTTAAACTAGTATTATGTACAAGATTTTTCACGGCTTCCATCTAGTGGAAGCTTATCAGGACTTAAAGAAAGCCAAACGGTTGGCAAAAAATCAGACAGTGGCCAGATGCATAAAGCTAACCGTAGCTATTACCCTTTCCCTTATTTTATGGCTCCTCCCTATTGACACATTTGGTATAGAAGGGTTAACAGTTATAGAACAAAGACTTATTTCTATCTTTATTTTTGCCACACTGATGTGGGTATTCGAGGCTGTCCCTGCATGGACCACTTCCGTATTGATTGTCGTTTTATTGTTACTCACCGTTTCCGACAGCAGCTTATGGTTCCTTACTCAAGGAATCTCGACAGAAGAATTGGGACAGACAGTCAAATATAAGTCCATTATGCATTGCTTTGCCGATCCAATCATTATGTTATTTATTGGTGGGTTCATACTTGCCATCGCAGCAACCAAAAGCGGATTGGACGTATTGTTGGCACGCGTCATGCTAAGACCTTTCGGAACCCAATCACGCTATGTACTATTAGGATTCATTCTTGTTACAGCTGTATTTTCAATGTTCCTTAGCAACACGGCTACAGCTGCCATGATGCTCACTTTCCTAACTCCTGTATTAAAAGTACTTCCGGCAGACGGTAAAGGAAAAATTGGTCTGGCTATGGCTATTCCTGTAGCTGCTAATGTGGGTGGCATGGGAACTCCTATCGGCACACCGCCCAACGCAATTGCCTTAAAATACCTGAATGATCCGGAGGGACTGAACCTAAATATCGGTTTCGGAGAATGGATGAGTTTTATGTTACCCTATACTATTATTGTATTGTTTATCGCTTGGTTCATACTTTTACGATTGTTTCCCTTTAAACAAAAAAATATTGAATTACAAATTGAAGGTGAAGCCAAAAAAGACTGGCGTTCCATTGTGGTTTATATCACTTTTGCTATCACAGTCATACTTTGGATGTTTGACAAGGTGACGGGAGTAAACTCTAATGTAGTAGCTATGATTCCGGTAGCCGTTTTCTGTATAACGGGAGTCATCACCAAACGCGATCTGGAAGAAATCAGTTGGAGCGTACTTTGGATGGTAGCCGGCGGCTTCGCTCTGGGCGTTGCTTTACAGGAAACCGGACTGGCGAAACATATGATTGAAGCTATCCCATTCAACACATGGCCTCCTGTATTAATGATTGTCGGCTCCGGACTTATTTGTTATGCTATGGCTAATTTCATCTCACATACAGCTACTGCCGCATTGCTCGTCCCCATCCTAGCCATTGCAGGAAGCAGCATGCGTGAGAACCTATCTTCCCTAGGTGGGGTAGAGACTTTATTGATTGGAGTGGCAATCGGTTCATCATTAGCAATGATATTGCCTATCAGTACTCCTCCCAACGCATTGGCACATGCCACAGGCATGATTCAGCAAAAGGATATGGAAAAAGTCGGAATAATCATGGGAATCATCGGACTGATATTGGGATATACCATGTTGATTATACTTGGTTCCAACAAATTATTATAAAAAATTCTCTTCCCATACAAATAAGCCCTGTGAGAAGCAATCATTCTTACAGGGCTTTTTTGCTAATCAGTCTTACTTGAAAACCTGGAAAGAATCTCTTTTGATATTGCTATCCGTTGTTTCAGATAGTGGCAGACTTCTTCCCACCGATAATATGGGAAAAAGGATGTGACCACCGGAATGGTTGCTTCTTGCTCATTCAAAAGTATTTTGACCCAGACTTGACAGTCCTTATCACGATAAAACACCCATTGCACATTAGCTGCCATCGGAGCAATTTCATAATCTTTCCAATAAATAGATACGGAATCAGGTGATGCTATCTGTATATCCGTTTTTCCTATACCCATCAATGCTACAAAAGGAATGACAGTCTCTGCATGCGCAAAACGAAGATCCACCCGATTGTCCGATTGCCCGTTAATTGCCTGCTCTGTCGTTTGAATAAACTCTGAAAGTAACGGCCATGCAATTGCAACCGGCAACATATTTCCAACTGGCGCTGCACTTTTAGTCAGATATTGCCGCAAGTTTTGTGTTTGCCAATAACCATACCATTCTTTATCATTGAGAATACCTTTCATATTAAAAGATAAGCCTGTATCAGGAAATATAGCTGCTATTGAGAACAAAGCCATGACAAACTCCCGTTTTTCCTGTTCTGTTTCTTGTCCTGAGGTGAGAAAAATCCTTTTCATGACAGGTGTAAAAACTATCTTATCTTGCACAAATGATTCATACAAAGAAATCCAGTCACCTTTCTCTTTATAATAAACATAAGGCTTGTTCAAATCAAAAAAACGAAGAAGTGGGTTATATTGCTTTCCTGCACTTTTCTTTATTACCAATGAGGAATCCTGTTTTTCCATACCAGAAAGAAAAGCATCCATACTACTAATACAACGAGGAATATAGGAAGCTATCGCTTCAATTCGCGCCGAATCTACAAATATTTCTGGATAACGCAATAGCATACGCTCTGCTATCCCCTTTTGTTCCTGCTCTCCTACTGCCGACAATTCTCCCCATTGTCCTTCGAAAGCTTCGGATAGCCGTAATACCGTAGCAAGCAGTTCCTGACCTTTTACAGTCAATCTTTTTTCCTGCTCCGCCAATATAAGTACATTTCTAACCTTCTCTAATGCTCTTCCCGAAGTCGGGAACCGTGCTCCGTGCCTTCCTAAATGATTGATATAAAAAGGAACCATACCATCATGGTTCAAAACAGATAGATTCTTTATAAAAGGATACGGCATAGCCGTTCCCGCATATTTCTGAATTGCACTTTGCCCGAATAAAAAAGTTATAGGGAAAAGCAGACCAGCTAAAAATATCAATATTGCTTTCATCCGGCAGAATATATATTTGTTTGCCAAACATAACAACCGGACATAGAACAATGTTTATATACGCCACCTACTATTTCTCATTTTTTAAATTGATTGCCGGATAAGATCCTGTCTTTTCCGACTCTCCATACTTGCTCGGACTTACACCATAATATTTTTTAAATACCTCACGGAAATATTTCGCATCCGAGAACCCGACCATATCGGTAATTTCCGCTATTGTATATTCTCCTTGCTTTAGCAATTGTGCAGCATGTTGCAAACGTATCATCCGGATATAATCAGCCGGAGCATAACCTGTCAAGACCTTTAATTTATTAAAGAAACTCGTACGACTCATGTGATGGCGACTGCTAAGCATTTCTACATTAAAATCCGGATCCCCCATGTTCTTCTCTATACATTCCTTGACCGAAGCTATAAATTTCCAGTCCAAAGTATTAGTACAATTAACCGGAAAATTCTGTTCTTCCTCTTCGATACTATTATAAACCTGACGGAGCAAAGCACGATTCGCCAGTAAATTCTTAATCGTTGCCTTGAGTATTCCTACACTGAAAGGCTTGGTGATATAAGCATCCGCTCCGATTTCCAGCCCTTCGAGCATATTCTTCTCGTCTCCCAATGCTGTCAGCAAAACGACCGGAATATGAGACATCTCAAGATCCCCTTTTATCGCTGAACAAAGTTCATCTCCGCTCATTTCAGGCATCATTATATCGGATATAACAAGATCCGGATTAAATTCCCTAATTATGATTAGTGCATCCTTTCCATTCGGACAAGCCTGAATATTATAACTCGTCTTCAGCATATCCACCAGATAATTGCGCAAATCATCATTATCCTCCACTATCAGGATACGTTGTAAGGAACTGTTTATCTGGGATATCTCCATAACCGGCAAATCAAAAATACTACCCGGTATGATAGTCTCCGGACGTTCATCCGGCAGCTTGGGAGAAATAAATTTAGCTTTATGAAGATGGCTATTTCCTTTCGGGAAAGTTACTCGTACACAAGTGCCTTGTTGTTCATTGCTCTGAATCTGAATCTTGCCTTTATGTAATTTGACTAGTTTGTATACCAACATCAGCCCTATTCCGCTACCTGTCACTTTTAGATTGACAACATTACTACCTCTAAAACAGTTCCTGAACAATTTCTTCTGTTCGCACGAAGGAATACCAATTCCCGTATCTTTCACCTCAATGCTCCAAGTGTTTCCTTCCTCGCAGGCGGAAATGCAGACACTACCTTCTTCAGGTGTATACTTCAATGCATTCGACAAGATATTTTTCAAAATAGATCCCATCTTGTCACTATCAAACCACACATTCAGATAGTCAAAATTGCTTTCATAAACAAATCTGACATGTTTCATTTCAGCATATTTGCGAAAAGCGGCACAAACATCATTCATAAAAGTATTCAGCTCATACTCGGAAACATAAAGAGTGGATGAATAGACATCTATCCGTTCGAAATTTATCAAGTTCGTTGTCAGCTGAAGCAATGTATTTACATTCTTAAGAGCCATATTCATATGGGGTAACGCCTGTTCGGTCACCATACGATTTTCTATGACTTCCTCCAGCGGAGCTTTTATCAACGTAAGCGGCGTACGTATGTCATGAGCCGTATTAATGAAGAACCGTGTCTTCTCATCCGACACTTTCTTCTGCTTTTGCAACATGATGATACGAAAGATGATAATCATAACCAATACCAACAGAATTGCATATCCCACCATAGCCCACAAACTGGCCCATACCGGAGGTGTTATAACAATCTGAATGTTCCTAGTCTCATAGGTCTTATACTTCTCTTCATTGGATATGGCGCGAATTTGCAACGTATAACTGCCAGGAGGCAGATTTCTGACAAGAATCCGGTTATCCTGACTCGGACGGCTCCACTCTTTATGATAACCGTCAATCTTCCATGAATAAAGAATGTTGGAAGGATAATCATAATTAATGGAAGCTACATCAAGGGAAAAAGTATTTTGTCCGTAGGCTAGTTCCAGCCGGTCAGTTTCGTCAATGTCCTTCTTCAAAGGAGATCCGTCATCACCCGGATAAACAGGATGATAAGCAATCATAAAATCACGTAATAACAGGCGTGAGTAATGCGGTTCCGGTATCTGTATATTTGTCGGGAACTTAACTGCACCTTCATTACCGCCAAAAACAAGTGTGCTTTTATTCCAGGCGGTGGCAGAACCTGCATTAAAATTGACACTCATCAATCCTTGTTCCCATGTCCAATTACGAAAAGAATGTTTCTGGGGGGAATAGATTGTAATACCGGTTTCCGTACCCATCAGAAGACTCTCGTCCTGACGTGGAAGAATTGTATAAATATTGTCGGAAATCAACGCACAGTTATCAGTACGATATTGATGGATAAACTTTTTCTTATTAATGTCATAAACAAGGAGTCCGGCTCCACGGGTACCGATATACAGGATACCGTCTTCTCTCTGGTATAATGCACATATATAGGGAGATTCAACTGGCAGGTCAATATATTGGTAACTCCCGGATTCCTTGTCAAGCAGGTAGAGTCCCATTCGCGTACCAATCCACATCAGCCGGCCGTCCTTCTCCTGAATAGTAGTAATAGAACTTACTCCCGGATATAAACGTACATTTTTAGTCTCAAGATTGATACGCTTTAGATGATAATATCCACCGGACCAGATATCACCTCCTGAATCTTTTTTAATGTCATAAATATATTGGTCGGGACGTACTCCTGCAATGGCAGCAGGAGAAAGATAAGTTACCTTAAACCCTTTCTTCTTCTCTATCTTGTAAATACCCGATGTATAACCTCCAGCCCACATTACACCGGGAGAGACTTCACACAGCGCTAAAAAAATGTGATTCTCATCATTCGGTACCGGATCAAAGGAACTAAAGAAGGAACGCCATTCTTTTGTATCAGTCTGATAGAAACTGATACCGTTACTGGTTGCAAACCAGAGGTCACCGTCACTATCCTCCACCACATCATGAACCTGATCGTTCACCAGTGACCGGGTATTACCAAGAGAATGTCTTATCAGGTCATAACTTCCATAACGGTTGTTACGGATTGTAATGCCGGTGGGATAATTTGCGAGCCAGATGCGATCTTCTTCATCCACATAGACATCATTAATATTATTTCCATTCATCCCGTTATAACTGCTATAATCAGCTGTTATATAGGGTTCACTCATGTATGTATTCACATCCAGCTTATATACACCTTTTCCCCCAGTAGCCACTAGAAGTTCATGAGCGTTTAAAGCAGCAATCTGGTTAACCTCTACATGATTGGGGAATTGACAAGAGATGATTTTTCCTGTTCCCCCCATGTCATATATAAGTATTCCCTCTTTATAGTTTCCCACAAATAACTGTTTTGAAACAGCATGGTAATAAAGTTCATGTACCGGAGCGATGCTTTCCACCGCTTCATCAGGAACCAGCCTTAACTTCCCCTCTTCTATTCCGGCACGAAATAAACCACTTCCCGTCCCTATAAAAAAATGATTACCATCTGTCTGTTCAATGGTAGTTATTTCGCCGTTGACCGGCACCGACATATTTAACACTGTCCCGGTATGGGTATCATACCAGGTAATGCTATCTTTACAGCACAACCATATACGGTCATTCTTGTCCAAATAACCATAATTCAGAAATGCTTGCGACTTATTTCTGATCAGCTCCGGATGCACATAAGCCAGTTCAAACTTGTCATGCTGCGAATCATACCTAAAAATACGACCTTTCTGACCAATTACCCATAATACATTTCTGTTGTCCATATAAAGCCAATTCAAGGCAATCCGTGAATCCAACGTCATGTTATCGTCTGAAAAGTTGTAATGCTTGATATGTTTGCCATCATAACGGTCTATCCCTTCTTGAGTCAGAAACCACATATACCCCCGTCGGTCTTTTTGGATATGGTATATTTTCTGATTATTCAACCCGTCTTCCAGTCCTATGTACTTATAAATCTGCCCCTTGCTTACAGTACAATTAATGAGAAGAAGTACAAACAAAAAGAATCCTCTCATTTTTACAAAATTACTCATGTCTTTCACTAATATTCAAAAAATACTCTGCAAAAATATGAAAAAATTAATTAAAACGCAAGTCGAAAAATGTATTCATATTTCAACCATCAATTAATATTAATAGTCATATTTCCAGTTTTAAATTTGTTGAATATTGTAAAGAAGAGCTAGAATTTCAGCAGCCCCTTAATATGTAAAATTTCATAAATGCATAAATAAAAAGCTATTCTAACATTATTAAAATAGCTTTTTATTTATATATCATCTATTAAACAATACGGTAGTTACACTCTCTTTTCCTAGATAAAAAGACTTTGCTTTTATCAGTGGAGCATTGCATACTACCGGAGTTTGCCATTCTATGGAACTTTCCGTAGGCTCACTTCCATCGGTTGTGTACCGGATTACCGCATTGGGAATGGCAGTATTAGCCAGTAGTAATCCATCCCTTATCATAATACCGGGAGGAGACACCCGGAAATTTATTCCTCGCTTTGCCAAACGTGGCAACTCATAATCTATAATACCGGCATTGTATTTCCGTTTGGCATCCATATATACTTTGCCGTCCGGAGATAATGCCCACGATGGTTGAACATTCCAAGCACGTTCTGCCAATCCGAAGACTTTTGGGAAAAGATAATATTCTACCTGTTCAAAACTACGGATTGTTTCCGACCATATTTGTCCGGATAGACCTTTGATATTCTGATAACCTTCCTTTGTCAAGGGTTGTTTTCCGTTTGAAGCAGCTTTCACATCAACAGGTTCACCTTTCAAATTCCGTCGTAAAGACTTATAAATATCAAAAGGCAACATATCAAATGTCACATATTCATCCACATAACCGCCCCAACGCAATCCCGGTTCCTCCACATGATAGCAATAGGCCATATCCAAATAGAAGTTACCCACATTACAGAGTATAACCGGGTAGCCTGCATTAGCTAGCTTATACGGCACTTCATCCCCACCCTGCTCCGGAATGGTGTTCCAGCAATAATTTAATACCTTACTGTTTCTGAAATGTTCGTTAACGGTATTATCAGGATTCATAACAATGTCCTGCCATCCGACTGCCTGTATGTTACGTTTGTCCAGCATTTCCAATATTTGTTCCAGAAAATAATCCTTCAGATCCCGTATCTTAGTTAGTCCGTTCTCTTGCATAAAAGTGCGGCAGATAGAAGAACCTTCCCAAATACCTTCCGGTACTTCATCTCCACCCACATGGAAAGCAGTCAGTTCTACTCCTGCATCCTGATACATCCGTACGATTTCATCAATCACTTTTTCAAGAAAATGATAAGTGGAAGGCATGGCAACATTAATCACATTGTCTGTGAAATTTTGTGCCGACAGATATTGGGAAGTATCTGCAAAGTCAGTCAAAAGATATTCTTCCGCTTTCGATTGGTCTGTATCTATATATTTCTGATAACGGGCATTCATGGCTTTAATCGCTGCCCGGGAATGTCCGGGAATGTCTATTTCGGGAATAACTCTGATATGCCTTTCTTTTGCGTATTTCAGAATATCCATGAAGTCACTGCGAGAATAATATCCATTGGCCAATGAAGTAGTATCTGTCTCATTCCATCCCCAGGCATACGCAGGATAAAGGCACATCTGTTCATCTGTGGTATGTCCTCTGCGAGAAGCTATTTCTGTCAATTCCTCCAATCCGGGTATTTCCACACGCCAGGCCTCATCGTCACTCAAATGCAAATGCAGTACATTCATCTTATAGAATGACAATATATCGATCAATTTCAGCAGGTCCGCTTTCTTTGTAAAGTTGCGGGCTACGTCCAACATAATTCCCCGATGCCCCATGTCCGGATAATCGGTAATATGAAGATTAGGTATCGGAGAAGAAGTTAGTTCCATGTTATCTAATAAGGCAAGCAATGTTTGACAAGCATTAAATATGCCATGTGTATCACTAGCTTTCAAAGTCAACCGGTTATTCTTTATCACGATTTCGTAATATTCATCGGGATATTGCCAAGTAATAGGAACCTCCATTTTCTTCAATTCAATGATTGTTTCTTCATCCTTATCGGAAACGTTACATCTTAATAATGAAGTCAATTGACTTTTCAATAAAAGAGCTTCCTCTTTAAACGCATCATCAAACTTCAGACAGACTTTTTGAGAGAAAGAAGAAACCCCGCCCGTCTTTTCCACTTTTTTAGGAGCAGGAAAAAGAGAAAGCATATCACAATCTACCGGTTTGCTGAAATCATCATTCTGCTTATAGAAATAATTTCCATCTGCATAGGGAAAGCTGTTCCTCGAGCTAACCCATTGGGTATCGGGCTTAAAAAGCTCGATCTCGATGGGGACATTTTGCGGTTGTAACGGTTTTCCTTTTTCATCGGTAGTTACCATATAAGCCCCTTCAGGAACCGAGGACACATTAATCACATTTCCTTCACTCAATATGGTAAAAGTGATTGTTTCACCCGGTGGCAATGCCTGGTAGTGTTCAGTGGGGTACATTTTATAGTAAGTCGAACCCAAACATTCAATTTCCAGCGGTGCATTAATAGGTTGCTGATAATAAATAGGTGTCTGATTAAAATAGATCACCCAATTATTAGTCAAGGATTTATTCCCATTATTCGTCAGACAGAATGTATTCTTAAAATATCTGGCTTCCACACTATCTTTTTCCAGTTTCCATGTTAAGGATAGCTGTGAGGAAGGGGGCTGTTTACCAGCCCCGCAACCAAACAGGCATATCCCCAACATCATTATCCATATATTCCTCATAGTTATCATAAGGGAATTATTTAGTTAATGAACGAATACATTCCACTTCTTCTGTCGAATAAGGGGTTCCATCACTACGGAATATATCGTGGAACCACAATGGAGGTTCAACAACATCAGGCAATGGAGTGTCCCATGCAAAGATCGTATTTGTTTTTCCAGCTACAAGTCCCCAGTTGATTGCACCGATATTTTCTCTCTTCAGCATTGGCATAATATCCTGGAAAGTACTATTTTGAGTACGTGCCATATATTCTGTACAAATCATCGGGCGACCGTATTGCTTCAATGTATCAATGAGTTGCTGATGCGAATTCACGCCTTCATACGTGTGGTATGTTATCACATCCGAATTTTCCAATTGGAACTTATTCAGATTAGTCAGGCTCATATCCCAAACTCCGGCCGACAGAGGTTGTGACGGATTCACCGTTCGTCCCCACGTAAATATCTTCTGCAATAACGGCAAACTTCTTTCACCGTATCTATATCCTCCCGAACCTCCGGGTTCATTATATAAGTCCCATAATACGATTCTCTTATCATCCTTAAAGGTAATCAGGATATCTTTCACATAGCTTTCCAATACCGGAAGTATCACTGCCGTATCGCCTTTATAATACAGATCACCCGGGTCACGTGCCCATCCCGAATTGTGTACTCCCGGCTGTGGTTCCGGCTGTTTGCCAGCCTGATATACAGGATTCCAACAATCATCCAGGAAGACGAAGATGGTAGAGATATGATGCTTGTCGGCAATAGTAAGGTATTCATTGATACGTTTCTTAAAGCCTTCCTTATCTGTTTCCCAAACCAGGTGATGCAAATATACGCGCATACAGTTCATGCCTATTTCTTCCGCCCAACCCAGTTCACGATCAATAGTCACCGGATCAAAAGTATCTGCCTGCCACATCTCCATTTGGTTGATTGCCGTGCTTGGAATAAAATCGCATCCACGAAGCCATCCCCATTGTTTATACCACTCATTAGCCTGCTCTTTCGTCCAGACCTCACGAACAGAGACAGTTTTCTGGTTGCAGGCAATCAACATAACACCAATAAAAAAGGAAAGTAATATCTTTTTCATATAATCGTTTTACTTTATCAAATTAAAAATCTTTTTATTTTCTCCACGTAAATATTACCATATCACCCGGTTCGACTGCTATCGTAGAGCCGTCCGGAGTAGTCGTTGAACCATTTTTCAACACTCTACTAACAGAACTATCCACATCGATAGACAGGTTCATCACATTACGAAAATCTCTATTTACTACCACAAGATATTGATTACCACCTTTCTCCAGGACAGAGACAACAGCACCTGTATCACTCGTAGTCAATGATTTTATAGGAGTCGGCAGACTTCCCAAAGCCTTCGTGCCTTCAGGTATTTCACTTCCGGTGTGAGATACTGAAATAACCTGTGCTCCCAAGAATATACCCGCAAGTTGCTGTACTTCCTGATTAACAGTCTTGACCAAATCATACACTTCAGTCGGATCATCATGTTGAAGTCCGCGATAGGTAAAATACTGGATTGCCTGCGCACCATAAGCCAAATCACTGAAAACTTGTAATCTCAACTCAGGCAATGTCGGTATCTTATAAAAATGAGTTTCATCAAGTTTATGGGAAAGTGCAAGTGCAAATGCCCAGAACGGCTTATTATTCTCTTTAGCAGCAGCCGATATTTCTTCCAGATTCCGATACCAGTCCGGACGGACAATGCTGGGAGCACCATTTATAGATACAATAGGATAATTGTCAAACGAAATAAACGGAACAGGGACTTGTTCTATAAACGACTTTACATTTTCAGAATAAAGTTCTTTCCCCCATGCCCAATTGGGGTACAAATTGATATAACAAGGATGATGGCTGTCGATGGTTTTAATTTTCTTCACCAATTCACCCAAACCCGGCAAATCATTCACTTCCGGTTCATCCTTCAAATGATAGGCATACAAAGCCGGATGATTCATCATCGCTTTTACAACCTCTTCGGCAGTAGCAACAGACAAGAGATCCTTACAAGAAGTTATCATTTTCACTCCGGTCTTCTGTGCGGCGTCAAGCACCTTCAATGTTGTTTCCAAATCATCGTACCATCCCAGATAAATATTAATGCCGGATGCTTTCATCACCGGAAATTTCTCCAGCGACTTGTCTGCTTCCACTCCGGTCCATGCTATAATCGGGAATTCTCCATCAGTTGTAGGGATATAAGAATTACCCTGAATGATCTCAATTTCTTGTGTCTTTACTCCATTAGGTACCACGCGGAATACAGCCGTACGTCCGGTTCCTGTATTTGCATTTGCAGTAATTGTCACAGTTCCGTTTCCACTTCCTTTGGCCGGTGAGACGGTAACCCAAGACTGATCCGTCTCGTTTACAAATTTCCATTCCGTATTAGATTTTATCGAATAGACCTCCGTAAAACCGTCATTACCGATCTGTAACTTCTCCAAATTCCCGGAAATAGAAAAAGAGGCTTTCTCCGGATCCATCGAACAAGACATTAATAACATTGGCAACATCGAGAAAAAGAACGTAACCAGAAATTTCTTACTATATGTTTTCATTGATATATACATAATTCTATTGAATATTAAATTAAAGACTATTAATCATGCCCCCCTCTTAATTGTAAGGAGTCAATCGTATCACTTCACTGGCTTTATCAATATGTATTGTATAAAGTCCGGCTTTAAAATCAGGACCGGGAATCAAATCACCGGGAGCGTTTCTCGTTATCAGGTTAGCAGGCTCAACCGTATATAGATTCTTCGTGTCCTCCTCTTGCGCCCAACCATATCCCCGATAGAACTTAAATCCCATAGTTTGGTCAATGTAAACGACTGCTTCAAAGGCACTTGCACCGACCTTTTTAAAGAAGAACCATTGGTGAGGATATGCGAAGTCCCAAGCAAGCGTAGCCACATAAGGTTCGCGTGGAAATCCGACTCCAGTACCGAGAATATACATCACCTCCGGATAAAAAACATCCCGTGGGCGTTCCATATACATGAAACCATTTGATGTATTATATTTCAAGTTATAAAGTACCGACGGACCATCGAATTTTGCTTTGCTCCCTGAAACATCTTTAAAAAATTCCGGCCGGAGCATATTGGTGACATCACTACCAAAACCTATAAAATTAATCTTGGCGCTTTCCACCAACTGAACATCCAACTGGACATACCCTCCTCCCACATCAAAGAAGCGGGACTTATCAATATCAATGCTGTATGTCAAAGTCTTATCAGCCAGAAAACTCAACATATCAAAAGTGATATTCTCCAATGTATAACTCCCTACCTTAGGAGTCGGAATCGAAGTAGCTGCATCATCAGTCACAATCGCGATCTTATCGTCTGAATATCCCCATACCAAACCGGAATAATCAGGTTTATTATTTATTATCTTTTCGGCAACTTTAAAATGGTCGCCAATCCCTGCCAAATCCGCCGCACTCGTCCGGAAACTATAATCCGTTTCATTCTGACTCTCCTTGTCCATTTCATACACATTTCCCAAATCATCAACAAGGTATAATTGGGAAGGTGTTTCCGGACGGGTCACCGCCACACTTGCGGCCTCATCCAAAGTCAGGGTCGATTCATTGCCACCTAAATCGTTTACAGCTTTTATAGTCACCACAGGACGTCCATTCTGGAAACCAGCAACAAAAGGTAAAGTAGCTTCCTCTTCAATAACCGCAGAACGTCCGCTCAAGCCTTTAGACAAATTCAAGATTTCGGCTCCATCCATTGTCACTAATAATTGGAATGAAACCAAATCATTATATTCATCACTGACCTGTGCGGTGAACTTCACTTTATCACCAGCCGCCACAACCGTTTCACCATTCACTCCCCGCAATACGGCATTTTCTATTTTAGGTTTTGAAGGTGTAGGCCACTCCGGCCATTCACTTGGCTTACTAACATCATCTTTTGCACACGAAAGGAGCAATAACGACGACATGAATAATACATATATCTTTTTCATTTTTCTTAAGATCTCTAGTTTAACAATAATGAATGATGACATTAATTGCGAGCTGCCGCAAGATCCGCTTTCCATCCCTCACGTTCAAATGTCTGTACCAACACTTTTCCATAAGATTCCGAAGCTTGTTGAACCGCATAATTAGGAATAGGCACATATTGATGTGTAGGAGCCACTCCTTTGATCTTCGCTGTACGCTGCGCATACTGATTAAAACGGATGAGATCTATTTTACGCATCCCTTCATACAACATTTCATGTCCTCTTTCCGTAAGTAAAGCATCCAGGAAAGCTTCAACATTCGCTGTTGCCGATGACGGAAGCTCCCCCAGTCCAGCACGCTTACGCACCTCATTGACCGCAGCAATAGCGTCAGCAGACGGAGCTGCATTGTTTTTACGTACTTCGGCTTCCGCATACATGAGCAATACATCTGCCCAACGGGCTAACGGTATATCAGTCCCCTGAAAAGCCGTAGCTGTTTCCACCGGAAATTTATTAATGATAAACCCATCCCATGTAGTAGTATTCCGGTCAATCCAGGTTCCTGCAGTCGTATAATATTTAGTAAGGATCACTTCACGACGTTTGTCCGAAGGATCATACGTATCCCAAAATTTCGGAGACACGTTGAAAGTTTGTCCCCATCCCTGCCCTTGCAGATAGAAAGGAGTCGGATTTCCCTGATCGTCCACTCTGGCTGCATTATCGGGAGTAGCGAGCATCATCAGCGGATTAAAGTTGCCGGACTTATTCGTACCATCCGCCGTTTCATCACAACTGACAGCCATAATCACTTCCGAATTAAAGTTATTGGCATTTTTAAATTGCTCGATATAAGGATTGTCCCCTTTCTTGAAAAGACTATACCGTCCCTTCAACTCGTTATACATATCAATCGCTTTCTGATAATAACCGGACATATAATAGCCTTCATTCAGGCAATGCCGCATGATGCATACACGTGCATAGTCTTTATTGTAACGTCCCTGTTCCGGCTGCGTATCTGCAATATACTGATAAGCATACTCAAAGTCAGCCATAATCCACTCCGTCATTTGCTGCAATGTCGGACGTACCAGATTTTCCAGTTTTGAAGGATTAATCAGGTCGTTCGGATCGACAATCAAAGGAACAGGACCATATACATGCAATAGATAATACATCATCAATCCACGACAAAGACGGGCTTCAGCAATAAATTCTCTTTTACGCTCTTCAGAGACCACTTCGGTAGAAGCCTTCTCCAGTGTGCCGATCACATTGGTGAAGTAGGAAATCTCACTTACTTTCGGAAAGTGGTTCGGGTTTTCATCGCTTAATGTACCGCTTGCGTAATAAACACACTGACTGAAATCGGCTTTAGAAAGGAAATAATATCCGCCTCCCCAACCATTATTCCACACAGCCACCTCATCTGTCGGATAATCAAAGAACTTCAGTACACCTCCGGCAGGGATATACCAACCGTGCTGATTGCCACTTGTTCCGGCACCGATCCAATAGGTCCATGTTGTTGTAAAAGGCATATAGCAGGTCATCATAAATGATTCGTATTCGGCTTCAGTCACCGGATAATTAGAAACATTCAACGTGCCATACATCTTCGGATCAAAATTATCCTCACAACTGCACATGATAAATGCAATCATGACAAACACCTTAAATAATTTATTCTTGTTCATATTTTCAATCTTTTCTTTCGTTACAGGTTTTCTTAGAAACATATTTTTGCTCCGAAGGAGTATGTTCTCGTCATCGGATACTCCGCTTTGGAGCCGTCGCCACCCGTCTTTATTTCAGGATCGACACCTACAAACTTGGTAAAAGTAAACGGATTCTGACAGTCGACAAAAACTCTGATAGAACTCACATAATCACCTACTCTTCCCAGCTTCTTTCCTGAAAGGTTATATCCTAAAGTGATATTCCTGACACGTACGAACGAAGCATTCTGATAATCTTCCTCAAAACCTACGTTACCAGGCAAAGCGACAGCCTTTGTTGAAGCAATACCACGCCGGTTTCCATTCTGATTGGTTTGAGAATTCCAGATAGTATATACATATTTGTTCGAATTCTTGGGACTCGTGTAATACACATCTCCGACAAGTGCCCAACGATATGCATAGTTATAGCGTGTACGTCCGAATTGTCCATACATAAATACATCCAGATCAAAATCTTTGTATACAAATGTATTTCCAAAGCCTATGTGAATTTTTGGAAGTGTATTCCGCATCTTCACATCATCAATCGTTATTTTGTTATCCCCATTTGCATCCTTAATAATCGGATAACCGGGCTGTTGCGCATCTGCCGGCAAAGATTTCTGCGATTCGGGCATATTACTTTTATCTATGTTGATAACGCCTTCCGTTTCATAGTAATAATAAGCATTCACCGGTTCGTTCTTGCGGATTCGATATTCTTCATAATAATAGTTGGGCATCCGTTCTTTCCAAACGGCATTATGATGTGATAAGGTCAATTGTGAGGTCCACTTAAACACACGGGGGATTTCAAAGTTTAGTGAGTTGATAGTCGCATCCCATCCGTAACGTACATAATGTCCATAATTCATCGGGACGGAAGATGTCATACTAAGCGGAGAGGCAGAGTCATATCCCAGCAAGTTGGTTACATCATTGCGGAACATATCAAAACTTCCCCAGATTCTATCTTTCAGAACTGAAAAGTCTATACCTATATTTTTCATGGTAGTCTTTTCCCAGGTAACATTCGGGTAATCAGGACCGCTAAGCAGATAGGGTACATAAGTCACTGAATTGTTAGAGAACTTGATATATTGGGCTGCCAGACTGAAAGTGCCATAAAGCGAACTACCCAGATTATCATTACCTGTCTGTCCATAACTACCACGAATCTTCAACTGGTCAATCCATGATATATGCTTCATAAACGGCTCGTTAGATAATTTCCAAGCCAATGATACTGAAGGGAAATAGGCATATTTCTTTCCCGGGAAAAACTTATCCGTTCCATCGCGACGAATAGTAGCGGCAACTACATATCTGTCGAGCACATCCACACTTGCCCTGGCAAATTGAGAACGACGTTCATCGGCTGCCCTGAAAGAAGTCGGGTAGAAAGCGCCTTCCGCAGCTTCCACCTTATCAGCTGCAATGTGATCGTTAATCTGTTCGTAGTCAAGTTCAAGTCCATTTGAATCGTTCGTATATCTTCCCATACCGACTACGGCATCGACACGTAACAAATCTCCAAACTGTTTTTTGAAAGTCAATGTGCCTTCCATAGTTTGGTTTCTACGTTCAACATATCCCAAATGCCCTCTTGATTTATACATGTCCATAAAATATATATCAGAAGGAATATACAGATTACGATTAGCATTCTCCTTATTAATGCCATACATCAAACGGAAGGACAACATATCCTTGATTATATCCACATCGGCAGCAAAGTTTAGATAATAACCGCTTGTTTTAGTCCGGTCACTAACTTTTATCATTTCCGCCGGGTTAGGGTAATTTGAATATAAGGTAGGCTTTCCGTCCTCACCTCTGATTGGTAAATAAGAAGGATAAGTCAATGCTGATTGTATGGCATCGTACCCATTTCCACCACCACCGCCACCGGAAGTTGAGTTTGTATATTCATTTTCATTTACATTGACAATTGCTGTCAACTTAAGAAATGGAAGCAATTGTGAAGAAATGTTTGTCCGAAGAGCATAACGTTCCATAGCGGAGTTTTCTACCGTACCTTCCTGTTTGTAATAATTTCCGGACAGATAATATTTCAGCAGTTTAGAACCACCCGTAATTGTGATATTATGATTATTGATGCTACCATCCTTTAATACACAATCCAGCCAGTCTGTTGTTTGAGCGGCAGCTATCTGTTGAGGTGAGAATTGAGGTACCCATTTATTATCAAAAGGTTTATCACCATAAGGATACATACCGTTCGTAAATAAATAGTTTTCTTTATTGAAAATGTTGGCAACATTCATATATTCTTCCCCACTCAAAGGTTCCAGATACGGATAGTTTTTCACGATAGAATAATTTCCTTCATAAGTGATTTGGGGACGAGTTTCAGTACCTTTCTTTGTAGTGATTAAAACGACACCATTGGCTGCACCAATTCCATAAATGGAGGCAGATGCATCCTTTAACACTTCGATAGATTCAATATCGGCAGGATTAAGTCCGGCCAATCCCGAACGATTGATAGAGTTGGGCATAACCTGGTTTCCGTTTCCAACCTCTAAAGAAGTGGAAGGCATCATTACGCCATCCACTATAAAGATAGGAGTACCTGCCCCACGAATTGAAAGGTCAACTGCTCCACCCGGTTGCGGGCTTGTCAACGTAGCTTCCAGTCCGGCAGCCCGCCCAAGCAACATCTGTGACATATTACTTGTTGCGGCTCGCGATATTTTTTCCGTTTTTACCGTTGCAATGGAAGTTGTCAGATTCTTACGGGTGGTCGTTCCATACCCCACCACAACAACTTCATCCAACTGTTTTGAATCCTCTTTCATCGTCACATTCAACGTCATCGGTCGGGTAATTTTCTGCGTATATGTAGTGTAACCTATTGAAGTAAATTTCAGTGTCGAGCCTTCCGGAACTTGCAACTGGTAATTGCCATCTATACCGGTAATGGTTCCTTGAGTAGCCCCTTCTATCATCACAGTCACTCCCGGAAGAACCTCTCCGGATTCGTCCACTACCTTTCCGGTCACTTTGACCGGCTGTTTGTTATCCTGTGGTTGAGATGAAACTTTGTTTAATACAATCTGACGTTTTTCAATCGTATAAGATACTCCTTCGCCTTTAAAAAGTTTATCCAGTACCAGAGTCATCCGTTCATTTTTCACAGTAATGCTTACTATACGGCTTACATCAACAATGTCTTTGTTGTATAAGAAACGGTATTCTGTCTGATTTTCGATACTAGTCAAGACCTCCTCTACAGTCACATTTTTCAGTCGCAATGTAATTTTGGCGGATTGTGCCAGGATAGGTATACTGATAGCTTGCAAAGCTATACAAAACAACCATATAGCACAGATTCTCCCCATTTTTACATTCGCAGGTACATTAATTCTCTTTTTCATTTTTCTAATTGAAATAAGTTTCATACCTTTACATGTTTGGTTATTGGTTCTACAAATAAGTTGATTAACGAATAACTGAATCTTTGGAAAGGAAGGTGAGTCAGACCTTCCTTTTTTTATCAGTTGTCGGAAGCTGAATTCACTGATTATGTCTTTCTCATGGCTTGTATTATTTAAAGGTTAATAAATGTGTTTTTCTCTCGTTTCTATCAATAAGACGTTTCTAAAAATAAAAGCCACATTGGATATCGCATTATTTTTTCATCTGCATTATTTTTTCTTCAAACTATCGTTTATCCCAAATAATCTTTCTATTTTTACCCCCGACAATAGAACCTTTACTACAATACTATGCCGAATATCCAACAACAGACTTCCGACGACCGTTTTCTGGTAATAGCACTAAAACAGGATGATAAACAGGCTTTTACCCGACTATTCCATGCTTATTATAAAGATTTGGTATTGTTTGGCGGTACTTACATTCCGGAGAAATCTACCTGTGAAGATATTGTACAAAATATCTTTCTCAAACTATGGAATGACCGGAAATCATTGGTAATTGAGAACTCACTAAAATCATATTTACTGAAAGCGGTCAGGAATTACTGTCTGGACGAATTACGCCATCGCAGGATTATAGATGAGCACATTGCTTACGAACTTAAATCGGATTCTATAGATATAGATACGACAGAAAACTACATACTATATTCTGATTTATGCCGGCAACTTAAAAATGCATTGGAACAATTACCTCCTCAAGAAAGAGAAGTGTTCGAGATGAGCCGATTAGAAAATATTAAATATCAGGAAATAGCCAATCGCCTGAATATCTCTGTCAGAACGGTAGAAGTACGTATCAGCAAAGCATTGAAGCAGCTCCGCATCTTATTAAAAGATTTTTATTTACTACTTTTTTTATTTCTTTTCCACTAATGAATGTGGGATTTTCTTTCTGAAACGTCTATTATATATAAGGTAAAATGCATATGATAAATAAAGATTCAGACATAGAATTTATAATCTCCAGATATCTCTCGAAAGAGGCTACACCAGAAGAAATAAAGGTACTGGATGATTGGATATCGGCTACTCCCGAAAACTATAGGAGCTTTCTATCACAAAAGAATGTGTGGGAAGTCAGTCACCCGGCTTTTAATCCGGAAGAGATAGATGTGGACAGTGCGCACAGAAAAGTAATGGAACAGATTCTCCATCAAAACCAGCCGGTTTCCGTTCGTCCTAAGTTGTCCTTCCTGCACTATTGGCAGCAAGTGGCAGCTATCTTGCTTCTTCCTTTACTGATATTATCTGCTTATCTTTATTTTAAACCCGCTTCTCAAATTGCAGAGACTTATCAGGAGTTATTCACTCCTTATGGCACTTGGTCGGTAGTTAATCTGCCTGACGGTTCTAAGGTTTGGCTAAATGCCGGAAGTTCTTTAAAGTATCCGACTCAATTCAATGATAAGCAAAGAGTTGTTTCGATGCAGGGTGAAGCCTATTTTGAAGTAGAATCCGATAAAGAGCATCCCTTCATCGTAAAAACCAAACAACTGACTGTAGAAGCTACCGGCACAGCATTCAATGTGAACGCATACGCTCCGGATCATGTAGCAGCAGTGACGTTAGTAAAAGGAAAGGTCGCAGTCACTCTTGACCAGAAAAAGACGATTTCCCTTTCACCGGGAGAGAAAATTGACTATAATCTGGCCACTTCTTTATATAACGTCAATAAAACCAACACTTATAAATGGTGCTCATGGAAAGATGGAATACTCATTTTTAGAGATGACCCGCTGGAATATGTATTCAAGCGTTTGGGACAGACTTATAACGTGGAATTTATTCTGAAAGACGCTGAATTAGGAAAGTATTCCTATAAAGCGACTTTTGAAGGTGAATCTTTAAATGAGATTTTGCGCTTGCTTGAAATGAGTGCACCTATTCGCTGTAAAGAGGTTAGTAATCGCAACACCAATAATGAGAAGTTTGAAAAGCAGCGTATAGAGGTGAGTAGGACTATGCAATAAAGGTAGTTTCAGTCTGTGTAAAACGCCGTTTCCGTATGTTCTGACAAGGGATAATTCTCAATACTATGAGAAAAAATACTCATAGGAATGAGAAAAAATTCTCACTGCGATGAGAAAAAATACTCATCGCAGTGAGAATGCTTGAGAATTTATTACTTCATCTTATACACCAGTGTACCACCTTTTACAATATCTTCATGCGAGATCGTTTTCTTTGTATATGGTTCGCCATTCAATGTAATACTATCTACATATTTATGTTCTTTCGACAAATTCTCCGCAATAATTGTGAAAGTCTTGCCATCGGCCAAATGCAAGGTCATCTTCGGCAACTGTGGAGCACCGAATACATATTCCGCACTTACCGGATCTACCGGATAGAATCCCATCGCACTAAGCATATACCAAGCAGACATCTGTCCGCAATCATCATTTCCGCAAAGTCCGTCGGGTTTGTTTTTGTATTGAGTATCAAATATTTCACGAACCAATTCCTGTGTACGTTCCGGACGACCAGCCAGTGCATACAAATAAGTCACATGATGGCTTGGTTCATTTCCATGAGCATATTGCCCGATTAATCCAGTAACATCTGCTAAACTTTCACCTTCTAGCTTAACCGTAAACAATGAGTCTAATTTATTCAAGAAAGGTTTTTCTCCCCCAAACAACTGGATTAATCCTGGAACATCATGTTGTACATGCCAAGTATATTGCCATGCATTTCCTTCCGTATAATCTCCACCGACACTTTCAGAATGTGCCAACGCACTTGGGTTAAACGGAGCTTTCCAAGTTCCGTCAGCTTTGCGCGGACGCATGAACTTCGTCTCCGGATCGAAAAGATTCTTATAATAGTCAGCACGTTTCGCAAAATAAGCGGCATCTTCCTCTTTACCCATACGACGTGCCATATCGGCAGCAGCATAATCATCATATACAGATTCTAAAGTGGAAGATACAGATTCTGCTTTTATCAGGTCTGTCGGGAAATAACCATATTTCGTATAAACCTCCCAATCAGACTTCAACGGATGAGATACAGTCTGCGTCTTCTTTATTATATTGAAAGCACGTTCAGCGTCAAAGCCACGGAATCCTTTGCGATAAGCCTCGGCAATGACTGATACGCCGTGATTACCAATCATACAGAAATTCTCTTTTCCCCACAATCCCCAAATAGGCAGGAAGCCTTGCACTTCACCCTGTTCGATGAGAGAATTCACAAAACCGTCCACACGCTCGGGAATCACCAATGTATAAAACGGATGAGCAGCACGGTAAGTATCCCACAAAGAGAATGTAGAATAGAAGGTTCCAGTTCCGGCTTTTACAATAGAGTCGGCGGCATTACGATACATACCATCTACGTCCGAAATTTGATTAGGCTGAATCAATGCGTGGTAGAAACAAGTATAGAAATTTGTCTTTTCATCATCGGTACCCTCTATTTCAATACGGCTCAAATAGTTATTCCATTCATTGTGGGCGGTAGCTCTTACTCCTTCAAAATCCCAGGCAGGAATTTCTGCTTCCAGATTCTTTTTAGCCCCGTCTATGCTGGTGGTGGAAAGAGCCACTTTCATCATCAGCTCGTCTCCCGGCTGCATATCAAAAGAGGCAATGATGCGTTTTCCTTTTTCTGTTTCGCCCATCGGAAGATAAAGTGAATCGACTACCGGACGGTTGAATTTCATCACAAAGAAATAATCCTGGTTGACCCATACCGTGTTATTGACATGTCCTGTCAGTGTTTGAGCATCTTCCCAGTTCACTTCACAACTGTTGACTTGTGAATGATATTGTTCTTCTCTCCATGCAGGGCCATGTTGCAAGTCAATCAATATAGAGGCAGAATCAGCCTTGTGATAAGTATAGCGGTGAAGGGCAGCATGGATAGAGGCAGTCAGTTCTGCTTTTACCTGTGGATCAGAGAGCTCTGCGGTGTAATATCCCGGAGTAGCCGCTTCTTTATCTTTAGAAAAATGACTACGATAAGCATCCCACGCACGGGCACGTGTGCCAGTGACCGGCATCACCAAAATATCACCTAAATCCATACATCCCGTTCCATTCAGATGTGTTTGAGTAAATCCCCAAATCAGGGAATCCTCATAAACATATTCAGAACAATAGCGCCAACCAACTGCTCCCGTCACAGGGCTGGTCTGTATCATACCGAAAGGATAACATGCGCCGGGAAATGTATGCCCGTTGTCTGCGCCACCGATAAAGGTATTAACGTATTGAGTATAATCTTTTGTATCCGTCTTTTCAGCCGGAGTACAAGAAGAATAAAAAAACAAGCCTGCTGCCAGAGTTGCAGCCATAAAAGGGTTTTTTCTTCTCATGGTAAATATAATAATGTTAAGTTAATGTCGCATTATATATGCTGATATTTATCTAATTTTTCACGATAGTAGCTTTCTACATCTTTCCAGTGGTAATAAGGAGCTACGTCTGTTTTCACCGGTAGTTTAGCTTCCTTTTCATTAAGTAATACTTTTACCAATACATCGTTACTTCCTTTTTTATGGAAAAAGACGAATTGCACGTTACTAGCCATCGGGAAAATATCATACGCTCTCCATTGTTCGGATAACTTTTCTACGTCAGGGTAAGATTCTCCATAATGATTCAGTTCCAATAAAGCGACTAACGGTAACAGACAAGACTCATGACCAAATCTTAAAGTGGCCTGGTTCTTACCTTCTTTCAAAGCAGCATCTGCCCTATCTAAAATATTACGCAACAAGTCGGCTTCCCGATAGGGCATCAAACCATCCGTTACAGGAGAACAAGCGTGTGTCAGATACCAATATAAGTTGTTACAACTCCATAAATCATAACACTCTTCATCCGTGAAAAGAGAATATAGCTGCATATCTGTATCATGACTCTGCATATTACAAGCCAAATCAAAAAGACGTCTCATCAGGCGCGCTTCATCAACGTTTGCTTTTACATACGCTTCGTCTGTAAACAATGTTTTCATCAACCGTTGCGGACGTACATGGGTAGCTTCAAAATCTTTCTGAACCTTCTTCACTTTATCGGAACTAGCTATTTTACTCAAATCCTTAGCAGGAGGATTCATGTAATACATATCATGGTAACTTGCATCATTCTTGATACATAGATTAGGATTCATCGCCTGCAATTGGAGGCATTCGGATGTCATGGATAATATACACCGGATGACAACTGTGGAACGGACATCCACTTCTGTTCCATCCGCAAATATCTGTGGGAAATTAGTATACATACGCTTTGCAATTCCTCTGTGTTGGCGTGCTCCCACCGAAGTCAGTTCACCAAGACGACCTTCCGCCATATCAGCCATGCGCAAAACAATATCCAGTGTGTTTTTACCTGTTGCAGTAAGTTTGTTTAAAGAGTCGGCTTTTAATAAAGTTTGCTTGGGGAAACGATAATCATTCGGATCAATCAAATACCGTGAACCATGACGCATATATGTGCTGATATAAAAAGGTTCGTACCCCTTAGGAGCAGCTGTCTGCTTGGCAGTAGGCGTGGGATATGCATAATAATTATTAGCGGATAAATACCGGTTTGCACGGATCTCTTCACGAGCAGTTTGTGCTTGTACCGTCCATACAAACAAAAGCAATAAAAGGATAGATGTGAGTTTTTTCATGATAGTATTATTCAATGTATTAATAGTTGTGCCACAAAATTAGAGATTTCTTCTCATTTAAAAGGATTTGATACAGACAAATATACTTAAATCTTAAATGAAGGAAGTTCCTATTTATATGGATTCGCTGTGATAAAACAAAAATTCGTACGACTTATTGAATAAATATCAACTCAATTATTTATCTTTGTTAGCTTAATAACAAGCTGGCGCAAAAAACAATAAGTATAATGAAAGATTTCTTGAAATTTACACTTGCCACGGTGACAGGTATCATTTTGTCAAGTATTGTATTATTTATAATCAGCATGGTAACGTTGTTTGGCATCATGTCTGCTTCGGACACGGAAACAATCGTAAAAAAGAATTCTGTAATGATGCTCGACTTAAACGGAACGTTGGTTGAACGTACGCAAGAAGATCCGCTGGATATTTTATCACAGTTGTTGGGTGACGGTTCTAACACGTACGGACTGGACGATATTCTTTCTTCCATCCAGAAGGCTAAAGAAAACGAAAATATTAAAGGGATTTATCTACAGGCAAACTCATTAGGCACCTCCTATGCTTCTTTGCAGGAAATCCGCAACGCACTGCTCGACTTCAAAGAAAGTGGAAAATTCGTTATTGCTTATGCAGACTCCTATACGCAGGGACTTTATTATCTTTCCAGCGCAGCCGATAAGGTGTTGCTCAATCCCAAAGGAATGATTGAATGGCGGGGTATCGCCTCTGCTCCCCTGTTCTACAAAGATCTGCTGCAAAAAATAGGAGTTGAGATGCAGGTGTTCAAGGTGGGAACTTACAAATCTGCCGTAGAGCCGTTTATTGCTACGGAAATGAGTCCTGCCAACCGCGAACAGGTTACCACATTTATCACTTCTATCTGGGGACAGGTTACGGAAGGGGTATCTACTTCACGTAATATTTCTGTAGACTCACTGAATGTTTATGCAGATCGCATGCTCATGTTCTATCCGGCAGAAGAGAGTGTAAAATGTGGATTGGCTGATACTCTGATTTATCGCAATGATGTGCGTAATTATCTTAAGAAATTGGTAGAGATCAATGAAGATGATAATCTTCCTATATTAGGATTGGGCGACATGATGAACGTAAGGAAAAATGTGCCGAAAGATAAAAGCGGTAATATCGTAGCTGTTTATTATGCATCCGGTGAAATTACAGACTATCCGAGCTCTGCAACTTCCGAAGATGGGATTGTCGGTTCGAAAGTAATTCGTGACCTGCGCAAATTGAAAGATAATGATGATGTGAAAGCTGTTGTACTCCGTGTCAATTCTCCAGGTGGAAGTGCTTTCGCCTCGGAACAAATCTGGCATGCTGTGAAAGAGCTGAAAACAAAGAAACCGGTCATTGTCTCTATGGGTGATTATGCTGCGTCAGGAGGTTACTATATCTCTTGCGTTGCCGATACGATTGTTGCAGAGCCTACTACCCTGACCGGTTCTATCGGAATCTTCGGTATGATTCCTAATGTGAAAGGATTGACTGATAAAATCGGTTTAAGTTATGATGTCGTAAAAACGAATAAATACGCTGATTTCGGAAATATCATGCGTCCGTTTAACGAGGATGAGAAATCATTGCTTCAAATGATGATAACTGAAGGATATGATACCTTTGTAACTCGTTGTGCCGAAGGACGTCACATGACGAAGGAAGCTATCGAGAAGATTGCTGAAGGCCGTGTATGGACTGGGGAAACTGCTAAAGAACTGGGATTAGTAGACGAATTAGGTGGTATTGACAAGGCACTGGACATTGCTGTTGCAAAAGCCGGTATCGAAGGCTATACCGTTGTGTCTTATCCTGAGAAACAAGATTTCCTGTCTTCCCTGCTTGATACGAAACCGACGAATTATGTAGAATCACAATTACTGAAAAGTAAATTAGGCGAGTACTACCAGCAATTCGGCTTACTGAAAAATCTGCAAGAACAATCTATGATTCAGGCACGTATTCCGTTCGAACTGAATATAAAATAAACCGTAATACATGGACGAACACTTTATCAAGATACATAAGTGGCTCTACCCTGCCTCCTGGCTCTACGGAGCAGTGGTAATGATGAGAAATAAACTCTTTGACTGGGAAGTTCTTCAATCAAAGAGTTTTGATATACCTATTATCAGCGTGGGTAATCTCGCTGTAGGAGGGACAGGAAAAACTCCACACACTGAATATCTGATAAAGTTTCTTTGTAATCAATATAAGGTAGCTGTATTAAGCCGGGGATATAAACGGCACACGAAAGGTTATGTATTGGCAACTCCGGAAAGTACGGCAAGAAGCATTGGCGACGAACCTTACCAGATGCATCAAAAATTCCCGTCTGTCACAGTAGCTGTCGATGAAAAGCGTTGTCATGGCATAGAAAAGTTGCTTGCACTGCAAAAGCCTTCAATAGATGTTATCCTATTGGACGATGCTTTCCAGCACCGATACGTCAAACCGGGATTGAGTATTCTGTTAACGGATTATCACCGATTATTCTGTGATGACACTTTGCTCCCCGCAGGACGGCTTCGTGAACCAATTAGCGGCAAGAATCGGGCGCAAATCGTTATTGTCACCAAATGCCCGCAAGACATCAAGCCTATTGATTATAACATTATCACGAAACGGCTGAGCCTTTATCCATATCAACAGTTATTCTTCTCATCGTTCCGGTATGGTAACCTGCAACCAGTGTTCCCTACCATGTCTCCGGACACAAATGCAATTTCGACAAACCATGAGGTTGCTTTGTCCTCACTGACAAACACTGATATATTATTGATGACGGGAATTGCCTCACCTGCCCCTATTCTCGAAAGACTGGAAGGTTGTACCAAACAAATAGATTTACTATCGTTTGACGATCACCACAATTTCACTCATCGGGATATACAGCTTATCAAAGAACGGTTTCATAAACTGAAAGGAGAACACCGGTTGATTATTACCACCGAGAAAGATGCAACACGCCTGATTAACCATCCGGCTTTGGACAAGGAATTGAAACCATTTATCTACGCCTTGCCTATTGAAATTGAAATATTACAAAATCAACAAGATAAATTTAACCAACATATTATTGACTATGTTAGAGAAAATACAAGAAACCGCAGCTTATCTGAAAGGTAAGATGCATACCAGTCCGGAAACTGCCATTATACTAGGCACCGGACTTGGCAGTTTGGCAAACGAAATCACCGAGAAGTATGAAATAAAGTATTCAGATATCCCCAACTTCCCGGTATCTACCGTCGAAGGTCATAGCGGTAAGCTGATTTTCGGCAAACTAGGCAATAAGGATATCATGGCTATGCAGGGACGCTTCCACTATTACGAGGGTTATTCGATGAAAGAAGTAACTTTCCCTGTACGTGTCATGCGTGAATTAGGTATCAAAACCTTGTTCGTATCCAATGCCAGTGGCGGTACAAATGCAGATTTCGAAATCGGTGACCTGATGATTATCACTGACCATATCAACTATTTCCCCGAACATCCGCTTCGCGGAAAAAATATCCCTTACGGACCTCGCTTCCCGGACATGAGCGAAGCATACTGCAAGGAATTGATTAGTAAGGCTGACGAGATTGCCAAAGAAAAAGGAATTAAAGTACAACACGGAGTGTATATTGGTACGCAAGGTCCTACTTTCGAAACTCCTGCCGAATATAAATTATTCCATATCCTTGGTGCTGATGCAGTTGGTATGTCTACCGTTCCGGAAGTTATCGTAGCCAACCATTGTGGTATCAAAGTTTTTGGTATTTCCGTCATTACCGACTTAGGAGTAGAAGGAAAAATCGTAGAAGTAACACACGAAGAAGTTCAGAAAGCCGCTGACGCTGCTCAACCGAAAATGACCACGATCATGCGTGAACTTATCAACCGTGCCTAAACAATCATCCCGATTTATGAGAACTGAAATAGCATCTCTTGGTGAGTTTGGTCTGATTGACCGCCTCACCGAGGGAATCAAACTGGAAAACGAATCCAGCAAATATGGAGTGGGCGACGATGCCGCCGTTCTCTCCTACCCTTCAGAAAAGCAAGTACTGGTAACAACCGACCTGCTTATGGAAGGTGTGCATTTTGACCTGACTTATGTTCCCTTGAAGCATTTGGGATATAAATCAGCAGTAGTTAATTTCTCCGATATTTATGCCATGAACGGTACTCCCCGGCAGATTACGGTATCTCTTGGTCTTTCCAAGCGTTTCAGCGTGGAAGATATGGACGAACTTTATTCCGGTATCCGTCTGGCTTGCCAGCAATACAATGTCGACATTGTGGGAGGCGATACCACTTCTTCTCTGACAGGTCTTGCTATCAGCATTACTTGTATCGGCGATGCCGATAAGGATAAAGTAGTTTACCGTAATGGAGCCAAAGACACTGACCTGATCTGCGTCAGCGGCGACTTGGGAGCAGCCTATATGGGTTTACAACTTTTGGAACGTGAAAAAGTCGTATTGCAAGGTGATAAAGATGTCCAACCGGATTTCTCCGGCAAAGAGTATTTATTAGAACGCCAATTGAAACCGGAAGCGCGCAAAGATATCATTGAGAAATTGGCAGCCGCCAATATAATCCCTACTTCTATGATGGACATTTCTGACGGCCTGTCATCAGAACTGATGCATATCTGCAAACAAAGCAATACTGGTTGCCGCGTTTACGAGGAGCATATCCCAATCGATTATCAGACAGCTGTTATGGCCGAAGAGTTTAACATGAATCTTACGACTTGTGCCTTGAATGGTGGAGAAGATTATGAACTACTCTTTACTGTTTCCATCGCCGATCATGAGAAAATTTCACAAATGGAAGGAGTTCGTCTCATCGGACATATTACCAAACCTGAACTTGGCTGTGCATTGATTACCCGTGATGGACAAGAATTCGAACTAAAAGCACAGGGATGGAATCCATTAAAAGAAGATAAATAATAGATTTCATCACATACCTGAAATATTTTTCATCTTATACAACACTGATAATTAGCCGACTAACTTTTTATCAGTGTTTTTTATTTCCATAAGACTTGCAGAATCCAAAAGTTTCACTACCTTTGCAACCGCAAAAGAGATATTACCGGACCGAACAAGCACGAGGTGCCATAGCTCAGTTGGTAGAGCAAAGGACTGAAAATCCTTGTGTCCCCGGTTCGATTCCTGGTGGCACCACCAAAGAAAGTACATAAATGCTTTTCACACATGAAAACCCTTGAATTAGAGATAGTTCAAGGGTTCTTTTTTTACCCTCACTACGCATTCCGCTACATATTTGTGAAGTTGGATTTCGCCAATTCAGTGGCTTTTTTTAAGGCTTTTGAAAAAGCCATAAATACGCACCATACTTCATTGTTTTTCAGCTGTTTGACAATTCCAATCTCCGGTGTGAAAAAGTAATTTTGCACACATGACCGGATGAAGTCGAAAAAGTGAAAGAAATTTAAAAATTCGGTATTTCCCATCGGGATAAAAAAAAGGAATCGAACCCGGGATACAAAAGGCAATTCGAACCTGAGAAAAATGGGATTTTTATGGCTTTTCCACAAGTCCCTCAAAAAAACCACCGAATTTAACATTTCGCTCCACGTCCTCATGCCATCCGGTTTTGACGAAACAATTGAATGTAACACCTCAAAAAACAAAAGTGATGAAACAAGGAACAATGAACATTCTGTTTTTCGTGCTTAAAACGAAATTGTTGAAAAACGGTGAGGCACCGGTATTGATGCGGATAACCATCAATGGAGACTATGACGATGTACGTATCCAAAGAAGCGTACCCCTGAACTTATGGAACGCCGCCAAAGGATGCAGTAAAGGCAGGGACAGGGCATCAGTGGCACTGAACGCCTATATTGCCGAACTGCACGCACGCGCCTTGGAAAAACACAAGGAACTGGTATTGGAACAGGCCCTGATTACCCCAAAACTGATTCTTAAACGTGTTTTCGGGAAAGACACCGAAATGCGTACACTGCTCGGCACCATGAGGGAAGGCATCAAGGAAATGGAAATACTGGCGGGTATAGACTACTCTCCCGTCACGATCAACCGGTATAAGAACGTGGTGAAGAAATTACAGCTGCTCATCCCCTCTTATTACGGAAAGGAGGATGTCACTTTCCATGAGCTGACACCGGAGTTCATCCGTGCGTTTGACATCTACCTGAAAACGGAGGCGGGACTGTGCCGGAACACGATAGTCCGTTATATGAAATGCTTCAAGAAATTTACCAATATGGCATTGGCAAAGGAATGGATGCGCAAGAATCCCTTTTACGGTTACAAGATGGAGCAGGACGAGACCGATCCGGTATTCCTGACCTATGACGAGTTGCAGACCGTAATGAAAAAGAAATTCACCATTCCACGGCTTGAACTGGTCAGGGATGTCTTTGTCTTCGCGTGTTTCACCGGTCTGGCATTCTCCGATGTTGCCAGTCTGAACAAAGAGAATCTGGTACAGGACAATCTCGGAGACTGGTGGATAAGAAAAGGAAGGGTCAAATTGGAACACCGTAGGAAGGCTTCTTCCATCAGCAATATTCCATTGCTGCCCGTACCCCTGGCCATATTGGAGAAATACAAGGAACATCCGACCTGCATTAAGAAAGGATGCTGTTTGCCCGTCATGTGCAACCAGAAGATGAACAGCTATCTCAAGGAAATAGCCGATTTCTGCGGCATTAAGAAGAATCTGACCACGCACGTTGCCCGTCACACTTTCGGGACTACGGTCACGCTTGCCAACAATGTGCCTCTTCAAGATGTTTCCGTCATGCTCGGCCATGCCTCCACACGTATGACACAGCATTATGCACGGGTCATGAACAGCAGCCTGAAAGAAGCAATGAACAACGTGAAGGAGCGTCTTGCACAATAAGTATACAAATTCAGTCATTAAGCCGTCCCCCTAGGGATGGCTTTTTTTGTAATCTATAATTCACAATATCCTGCCGTCCTTTCAATTTCTTACCTGCAAATATAGCCATTTGTCGGGTTGATTGCGCAAGGCGGCCCCTTTCAGGGGCTGGTTGGCTAAAAGAAAATCATCCTCGCTTCGCTGCGGTATTTTCTTTTGCCAAGCCTTGCTCAATCCCCGACAAAAGACAGCCAGGCAAGTAAGAAAACGAAAATCCGGCTCCATGGAGCCGATCATGTCAAACTTAAAAAAATAAAGGTATGAACAGAAAGACGACAAGCAAAGGACAGCAGGAAGCCAATCCGGAAATGACGATGTTGGTTTATCGGGAAATGAGCTATCCTGCACGGGAAGTGCAAGGCAAAGATGGGAACTATCTGGTTTCCGTAGAAAGACTGGAACAGGAACTGCTGGATGGCATCAGAAGCCTTGATCCGACAGCATTCGATTTGGACGAAGAAATCGCTTACTATTGTTCGGACGAAGAGATCCGCCTGTTGACGGACGATGAACTGGAAGAAATGATTTACGGCTGACATTTAAAAAAGTAATGATTATGAATGAAACAACAGCAAAGGTCTGCGAAGAGCAAGTAGCAGACCTTACCATAGAGAATGCACACAGGGTCACGATGATCCGGAAAAAAGGTACGGACTATCCCCCCGTACCGTTCCATTTCAGAAAGGAGCATCATGGAACGGGCAACTATGTACACCTGTACGGAAATCCGGAAGATCACAATGAATTGCATTCCAAGGACTTCAAAGACTGGGAAGCCGTAGCATTCAAACATCCTGCCTATTTGGATGATATGTGGAAACAGGCTTGCGACGCATACGCCTGGAGTTCCTTCAATCCGGAGATTCGCGGCGAGACGGACATCATGATTTACGGAGAGGGGCTGCACAACGACCTGCAACTCATGCCGGAAGAGGAACGGGATACATACATCGCCGCCTACCGGCAGAAGTTGTCCGCCCAGCTCTCGGTCCTCTCCCGCTGTGCCAACCCGATGGTGACGGGACGGAGCGGATTTGATTACTACAGGCAGGAAAAAACGAACAGAAGCTATCAGAACCGTTACGAAGAATTCCGCAATTGGCGGAAAAAAGTTCTTGAAACCGTCAGACGGAAAAAGGAAGCCGCACGACCGGAGGAAGAGAAACAGGAAAAGGCATGGCAGACGCTCAAACGCGACATCAAGAGCAGTGCCGATACCATCCACGGGATTGATACCGGACAATGCCGGGGCTATAGCCGTGCCCTGTTTGTCAGCAGCATCCTGAACAAGGTATCCACTTTGGCCAATCACGGGGAAGTGGAAATCGTCCGTAGGGCCGTGGACTTCATTTCCGAATATAACGCAAGGGTGAAGAAACCCGTCATCACACCGAGAAACAAATTCTTCCAATTGCCGGAACTGGCGGAACGGATGCGCGAAAAGCTGAAAGCGATGCAAAGCCGGGAAAACAAGGAAGTGCCGTTCGAGGGCGGGACACTTGTATGGAACTATGGGGAAGACCGCCTTCAGATCCTGTTTGACAGGATTCCTGAAGACAGCAGACGAAAGGAACTGAAATCCTCCGGATTCCGCTGGTCACCCAAAAACAAGGCATGGCAACGGCAGCTCACCTCCAATGCCCTCAGTGCCGCCAAAAGAGTGTTGAACCTTCAAAACATCTGAACCATGAATAACGACAAACTGAAATTCGTAGTCGATTCACGCAGTTTTGACGGCAGCTGCGTGACCACCATGTCTGACGGAATACACGGCGACTACCACCATGAGACACTGGAGGAACTGAGAGACAGGGAAAAGAACCCGTGTCTCACAGCCGTGTCCGGAAATACCGTCCGCAAAATGATACGCATCCACCTGCAATCCCTCTGCGCCCCGTTCAGTGAGATTACGGAAGAAAGATATTTCGACTACATGGATGTCTTGCCCCCCATCCGCCATACCCGGAATTTCTTTTTCCTGGGAGAGCCTTATCATGCGGACATCTACCGGTTCTGTTTCCGGGCGGGCGGACGCTACTTCACGGGACTCCGCTCCGTTACCACGCCAAGGAAGGAGCTGGAACGGCAGATGGACAACCATTACCGGAACATTACCTTCAAAGGAGACATCCAGAAAGAAAAGCCGATGGTCATCTCCGGCCACGCACGGCATGCCTCTATAATTATAGTTCCTTATCTGTTTCTTGACATAAATGGCGAGAAAAAGTTCATCTGCAACCTGATGAGAGGAACGGACGAATCGTCAGGCAGGGATGTGAGGCTGGAAACCGCCAAAATCCTGCGAAGCCTGCGCCGTCATCATTTCCTCTACTTCTCCGGCTATGAGGGAAACGACGATATGGACAGGTTCCTAGGCGAAGTGATGAAGAAAAAGCACACCCTGCTGGCAAACGGCAACTTCTTCCAATATCCCGTGAACCGGGAGTCCGTGTCGTTTACCGGAACGGTCAGGGAAACAGGCGAGCCGTTCTTCTTCCGGATTTACGACAGGGAGCTGTTCCTACACCTGTTGTACGTCCTGAGAGGCATCAAAAGGGAAAAAGCTAAAATATAACGTGACACATAACGACGGTATGGTGACTGTCTTTCCGATCCGTCACCATACTAAAAAAACAATGAGATCATGAGAACTGTGACCGAAGAATCGTTGCGACGCAGGTTGGCCCGTCTGGAGTCGGCCTTGGAAAGCGAAAAGGCACGCCTGAGAAAAGTATGCGGCGGCATCCCCTGGGGAGCCGGGATGAGGCGTACCAAATGTACCCCCTCATTCCGAAGGGAGGACGAACTGATCGGGAAAATCAAGGCGGTGAGACAGCAACTCTCCCAAATGTCCGCAGGCGGTGACAATCACACGTTTAAAGAAACAAGCAGGTGAATTCCGACCAATTAACTTGCAAGTCAATAATTTTAAAACCAGTTACGAATATGAACACCCGATTGGCTATAATCCGTTCAGAGGGAAAAGAACATCTCTGTTACCGGGAAGAGGAATGTTTTGTCGATGTATCCTATCCGATGGTGACATTTACCAAAGGGGAGGATGATTTTGAAATTATCAAATGCGACCATCCGTCCATGGAAGAGACTTTCCTGTATCAGGAAAGCCGTCTCTCAATCGTGATTGAAATATACCATAACGGCTGGCCGGCATTGTCTCTGAAAGATCCCGTGACCCATGAGATATACACGGTCCTGACGGTTAACCTGGAAGATAAGGCGGCATTCTCACTGCCTGACAGGGCATTCGTGGACATCAACAACAATCCTGATGCCATGGAGTTCCTTCTGTCCAACAAATTGGCTGAGGATACAGGCTATAAACGTCAGAGCGGCTGGGTAAGCTACCCGATGGTCACACTTAACCTTCCGACGTTTTACAGGCTTGACCCACATGTCTTTAGCGCAATATTGAATATCCGGTAATCCTTCCGGGCAATGAATCTGGTATCAACAATCAAATGGAAAGAATCATGAAAAGATATGACATAAGAGTAAGGTATTCCTTCGAGGGCACTTACACGGTAGCGGCAGAAGACCGCGATGAAGCAAAAAGAATGGTAAATGACGATTGCGGTCTTGTTTTGGGCGGCGATATCCACACGACACGCGATGACGATGAAGTGTTGGAGTGGGATTTCTGTATCCATCCCGACACGCGGATTCTCTCCTTGCAGGAAAGAGGCGGAAAAGGAAGTTTACCGTCAGAAGCCGTTGATTTCAGCGGCAGGATCAAGGAACTGCGGGGGGACATCATCGACGCGATACGGCAGTTGCTCCATGCTCACTGCATGAAAGAAATTCGTCTTCCGGAAGAGGATTATGATCCGGTCTGGGTGATATGGTTTGGCAAGAACGGAGAACCATATGAATGCAGGGTGACAGGACTCCGGGTAACGGCGGACAGCCTGACCGTCCTTGCCGAAGAGAAAGAAAGCGGTGACGAGGTGCAGTGTCACAGCCCGTTTGAACTCGGCGCAAAGAACATAGACTGGCTTCATGAGATGTATGAGGCTGTGTGGCATCAACTGAGAGAAACAAACAATGTAGAATCACAAATAGAAGAACCATGAAATATCAAGCGGAAAATACCGTCTCCAGTTTCTTCTACTACATGTGGAACGCCTGGAGCGAGGAGGAATGCAAAGCCGTGTATGGCGGCATGTACCCGCATTTCTGGGAAAAATGGTGCGTGGCGACAGACAAGGGCACATTCGGCGCGGCGGAACGGTTCTACCTGGAACTCTCGGAAGACAACCGCAGGATTCTGGTGGAACGGGCCGTCTCGATATATGACGGACGAGGCCTCAGAAACAGGAACAGAAACATAAAAAATCAAACAGCATGCAGGGAAACATTATCAGTCTGATCTGCAACTCATGCGGTTGCGGTCAAACGGAAGCACAGGAATACCTGGACTCCGAAATACGGTACCTGCGCGAATTGCAGGAGGCGGACGACCTGAGAGAAGATGACATGGAAACGGCCTGTCTCAACCTCGGTCTTGAGCTTGACTACCGGGAATATTTTATCAACCGCCTCGCAGGGGCATAAAAAACTTATGGCTATGACTTATTTTCAGAACATACACTCTCTGGCGGACTTGAAGAAAGAATACCGCCGGCTGGCATTGGAGCACCACCCGGACAAGGGTGGTGACACCGCAATCATGCAACAGGTGACCACCGAGTTTGGAAGGCTTTTTGAGGCTTGGAAAGAAAAACCGGATATTCCCTCGACCTCAACCGGATATGAATATGACTATCCGGGAGCCACGGCAAAGGAATACACCGGGTATGTGTATAACGAATACCGCTGGAAAGGCCGCAATTACAAGGGGCAGCACGCTCCGGAAATCGTGGGACTGGTACGGGCATGGCTCAAGGAGACCTATCCGGGATACAAGTTCTCTGCCAGACGGGAGAATTACCACTCCATCCATATCCGGTTGATGAAAGCGGATTTCGAGGCGTTCACCAAAGAGTCCGGAAAAGTTCAAGGCGATGTCAACCACCATCATATCCATTCAGACAAATCATTGACGGACAGGGCAAAGGATGTAATGATGAATATCTGCGATTTCGTCATGTCGTACAATTTCGATGACAGCGCCCCCATGACGGACTATTTTCATACCAACTTTTACCTGACGCTCGGAATCGGAAGTTACAAACAGCCGTACAAGGTGGAACCGCCCAAACTCGGCAGCAAAGACAAGCCGGAGGTATTCAAGCATCCGGAAGGTCCGGCACACAAGGCAATGCGCCAGGCATTGGGCAAAGCGCGTTTCGGCATCATCGAAAGCCGGAAGTATGCCGGGGAAATAATTCTGGGGGAAGACTGTTTCGGCTCACGGGGCGAAGTCTATTTTTGGCCGAAGGAATATTCAAGCGCAAAAATGGCCCAAAAACGCATCGACAAACTGGAGGAAGCCGGAATAAAGTGCGAACCCACCGGCTATAACGGAGGATACATCCGCCTGCTCGGGTACACCCCTGAAATGAGAAATTCCCTGGAACGGGAACGTCAGGAGTATGCCGCCGCGTATCAGGCATGGTACTCAAAACAGAATTTGAAAACAATCTGATTCAGAAATTATGGATACAAACAATTTGGACAAGTGGTGGTACGGACTTCCGGGAAACACCAGACAGGCTATAGGAAACGATGGAATATGGGAAAAACTGGATATGCCGTCCCGTTCGGCGCTACACCGATATTCCCGGCTTAGAATTTACGGAACGGCAAAGAACAGGGATGAGGAACGCACGCTGCTCAATGAAATCGCGTGCGGACTGGGCGACCTTGCCCTTGTCCGTAAAAACGGCATCGCGTTGGAGGAAATGTGCAACGGGAACGGGGAATTTTACGATGAATACCAGGAACAGTTCAACATATTATATGACAATTACGGACACACAATAGAAAATATAAGCTGGCCGGACTGGATCGGACATACAATTCCGACAAACAGGGAACTGGGCCGATTATTGGAACATCACGGTTACAAGCGTATGGAAATCGATACCGACAGAAGAATCCCGAAAACTTTCTATGTTTTCCGTCGTGGGTTGCACATCAACGCAAGCGAGGACTTGTCTTACCACATCGTACCACAACAGGACAGTTTCGGACTGGGGCGTTTTGCTGTATGTGCTACCAAAGACGGTGAAAGCTTCCAGCTGGGAACTGACTGTGCCCGGCTCTTTTTGAGGCGCTTCCTTGCCTTCCTGAAGGGTGAAAGAAGCGGGAAAGAGATTATAGATGAAATATGCAACAACCGACAAACTGAACGATAGTATGAAAGCAAAAGTATTCAAGTACAAGTCTGATGGGAATACCGTCGTGGCTCCTTATATGGAACTGGAGCCGTACGCGGAGAATGTATATCTCTCCCTGTCGAGAAAGAACGAATACGGGAATGAAGACGATGACTGTTTCCATGTGGTCTGCCGGATTGAAAACGTTTATTTCTCTAGCGGGCAGTATTCACGCCGGTTCCTCAAGGGAGAAGGTTGCAGAGAGGAAGCCGCCACCTATTGCAGGAACTGGATTGCGGATACGCTTCAAAGTGCGGAAAGAGGAGCCTTCGTCAATTTGATCTCCGTCCGCGTGTTCGAAGCTCTCGGACTTGACACCACCCCCTTGGTGCAAGCCCGTGAGGAATATAAAAGAATACAGGAGCAGAAACGCAGGGAGCAGAAGGAGAAAGAGGCGGAAGAGCGCAAAGTGCAGGAAGAGCAACATCAGCGGCTGCTCAATGAACAGAAACAGAAATTCCTGGACGGGGAACGGATCACGGGAGAAATGTTCCTTGAAATCACCGGAAGGGACGGTTTTGACATCCATATCAGAACCAAAGGGACATTCAACAGGCATGTGAGGGGCATTGACAGGAACGGAACCGTCAGTTTCCGGAAAATCAAGGGCTGCCGGACTCCGGACTTTACCGGATGCCATAAGGCCGTGTCCGTCTATCTGGCGTTCATAACAGAAAAAGAGGGCAAATAATTAAATCCGGGGCGGTAACGGTCTGCTCCATGCAGCTGTTACCGCTACCGGCTTCCGGCCTCACAATTCACGGTTCAGCGCCATTGCCAGCGGAAACATCAACCGGTTATAGGCTTTAAGCTTTTGCAAATTCAGTACATATCCGGCATAGGGATTGGTCAGATCGGTATAGAAGAATACATCGGTAAATCCCGCGTGTTCCTCCACGACTTCACCCTCCAACGGAATCTCCTCCACATTGAACCGCTCCAGAGGTAGTTCTTCCAGACGGGTCTGTTCCGCATTTCCCAACACATTGAGGTTACGGTTAAACAGCACGAATCCTTTCTTCCTGTAATCCACACGCATACCGTACGGACGCTCCACAAGGAAAGCATCCGCCGCTTTCTTTACATAGTTTTCCATAATCCTGAAATTAGAAATTGCAAAAATACAGCATTTGTCCGGCAATGGCGAACAAATCAGGAAGATTATCTAAGGAATCCACACAAAATCCCACAACAAAAAACAACCGTATATTTTATTTCCCACCCTGCAAAGGTAGTCCCGTGTCCTGTGTACCCGTACAAGGTCAGGCCCCTGCGGGGTTGGCTGAAAGAAAATCATCCTCGCTTCGCTGCGGTATTTTCTTTCGCCAAACCTTGCGGGTACGGCCACGGGACTGTCAGGCAGGCGAGAAATAAAAATACCGGCTCCCGGAGCCGGACGTGTTTAACTGATAAAAATACAAAAGTTATGAAAATCCTGAATGAAGAACATTTCGAGAACGTAAAGCGCTATGCCGAATCCATCGGTGACACCTCACTTCAAAAGTGCTTGGAACGGTTGAAGAGTTGGGAAGGGAATCCTGATTATCCCTGCGAAATCTCACTCTACTATGACCATGCCCCGTACTCGTTCGGCTTCACACAGCACTATCCCGACGGAAGGACAGGTATCGTGGGAGGTCTGCTCTATCATGGAATACCTGACAGGTCGTTTGCCGTAACATTGCAGCCGTTCCACGGATGGCAGATACATACCTGAAAAACATGAAACTTGACAATGACCGAAAAGCAGACTTCAGAACAGAGAATCCGAGGTCTGCTTTTTCATTTCTTGCTGTAAAGATAGCCGTTTTCCGGGCTGATTGTGCAAGGCGGCCCCTTTCAGGGGCTGGGTTGGCTGAAAGAAAATCATCCTCGCTTCGCTGCGGTATTTTCTTTCGCCAAGCCTTGCCGCAATCCCCGGAAAACAGACAGGAAAGACATCAAGAAATAAAAATGCCTACCCATGTAGGCCGATGTTTTACTTAAAAAAGAACAGATATGGAAACACTGGATTATAACCAGCTGCTGCTTGTCTCCCTGTGGCAATACAACCACCACGGGGATGAAGGGCTGACTCCTGCACTTTTCGAGGAAACGTTCGGAAAGGTCTATGGAGGTCACTATTACGAAAAATGGACCGGCTACTTCAATCGGAATCTCTGGGACATGATTGCCTATTTCAGAAGCGAGAAGGAGAACGGACAGAAGTTCTGCGACATGGTTGCCCGTCAGGTCAAATTGTATCAACAAAAACGATCTCAATATGAAGTACGGTAATTTTTATGACCTGGAAAGTCTGACTCTGCTCAACAGGCATGAAGGGTGTGCCTGCTCCATAAAGGAATGTGATGTGGAGAAGGTGAACCGGCTGATTTCAAGGATGCGGGAGGACAGGGAAAGAGCCGGTTTACCGACTGCAGGAGACGTTGTCACTTATATCACCCGTGGCGGTGACTATTATCCGCAGGCACACATTGAAAGGGGCGATGACCGGGAAGTTCATATCTGCCTTCTCCCACAGACACCTTTTTGCCATGAAAATGAAAAGTGTACCGGTTACAATACCGAAGGAGGCCCTTGGGTTACAACCGGTCCGGAATTGCTGATTCCCGATGGCATACGCAGCAAACAGTTCCGGATGTGGGGGCATACCGGAAGGCACAGGAACGGTGCCGTCCTCTTCCACACATTCGTCAGGGCATGGAAATACACGGAACCCGATCCTCTGTACGGAAAGTACACCACAAAAGAATGGAAGAGATACCTCATCGAGTGTCAGCCGGATATTGAACCGGCTGATGCCTTTGTCTATCGGAATGAGGCATTCACCCTTTACTCGCGGGAAGAACTGGAACGGCTGGTCGGGATTCTGCACGGAAAGCTTTTCAACGGATTCCGTCCCGGTCTGTTCATACTCTGGGCATACCGTATGGAATGGAAGGAACTTCCCGCATGGGAATGGAACATGCTGAAAGCGGACACCCATCTCTCTTTCCTTGGCATTTCTCCCGTCAGGATACAGACTGACCATAAAAGACATATAGTAACAATCTATAAAAAATCAGAGTAATATGGTACCATACAACACACCGCAGGCGATACGTCCGCTTGAGAAAATGGTCTGTGATTTCGCCTATTCGAACGGCTACGATCCGATATCCGTTTTCAACGATTTCCTGCGCTATGTCATTCACGGGTTCTCTCCCGGCGCACCGCCCCTTATGGACTGGAAATACAAACGGCAGCAGAACAGGCATTTTATGGAAATGCTTACCGGATGGATACGGCTCATGCAGCGGGAATTGCAATCCGGCGGATGGTTTGATGCGTTCGGTGACCTCTTCATGGCAATATCCTCCAAAAGCGGTCGGCAGGTGAACGGACAGTTCTTCACTCCGCCGGATATCTGCGACCTGATGGTCTTATGTACCGATTCGGGGGAGACAGCGACAGGAAAACGTATCTGTGACCCGACATGCGGAAGCGGAAGGCTGCTGCTGGCATATCATGTACGCCACCTGGGTAATTATCTGGTTGCAGAGGATGTCAGCCGTACCTGTTGCCTGATGACCGTTTGCAACATGCTCGTACATGGCTGCATAGGTGAGGTCATCCACCATGACAGCCTCTGCCCCGAAAACTTCATGGACGGCTGGATGGTAAACCATACGCTGACCCGGACGGGCATTCCCTCCATTCGCCGGATGAGTGAGGAGGAATATCGGACAAGCAGGAACATGTCCGTTGACCTGCTCAGAAAGCGGAAAGAGAAATTGCGCCAAATGCAGCCTGGCAAGAAACAATTGCCATATAAACAACAGAATTTATAAACAATAAACCGAATGATTATGAAACTGAATGTTAGCAACGAATTGAAATCCCGCCTGACCCATGCGGCGGAAAACGGAAGTGTGATAGCCAAAGATATCCTTTCGGAAGTAAAAAAGAATGTACCGGTGGAAGAAGTCATACGGGGGTCCTACAATTTTTTCTCCACCAAACGCAAACGGACGGAAGCCGGCACGTTCAAGAAAATCCGGATCGTGTTCACGGCATGCAACAAAGACTTGGGCCATCCCAATTTCCCGGACCGGAACAATCCGCAGGCACCCTGGTTTCCGGAGAACCGGACAGATCTGGAACCGTCCACGTTTATCGAGCTGTTCAAAAATCTGGGACCGTACCAGCCCGATGAAATCAACTATTTCTGCAGCGCCATCTCACTGGACAGCAAGGTCACAATCAGACTGCATGACAGTATGAACGATTTTATGGAGGCTTATCTGGAAAGCAACTATAGTCCCATATCTGACGGTAGCGAATCCAGCCTGCACAACTCCTGTATGAGATATGAAGACAAGGCCCGTAATGCAGCGGATTTCTATGCCAATTTCGCAGGAGCCAAAATACTCGTGGCAAGGGATGACAGCAGCAATGTGGTCGGACGGGCCATTGTATGGAACGAGATAACATTGTGGAAATCAATAAACACACCGATTGCCGCCTCCCTGCTGGATCGTATCTATTCCTCACACGCATTCGTCGTCGAACTGATCCGCAAGCAGGCGCAGGAGGCAGGCATCCTGTTGCGACGCAGATACAACGATTATACACATACGACGGATTTCACCGTACTGAATCCCATTGAGGGGCAGGAATGGGCGGCCGGAGATAATATACAGGTCTCTTTGACGGTGAAAGTGCCCGCCTGCAGGTGGCACAAGAAAGGGGTGCCTTACCTCGACACGTTCTACAGCCTTCATCTGACGGACGGTAACCTGGAACTGAGAAATACGGAGGGCGACACGAGCATAGCCACCTGCCGGAGCACGGAAGGGTGTGCAAACAGGAAAAAATATGTATGTCCCAAATGCGGGAAGATACATATCTTCCCGGATGCGGCATTCTGCAAGAACTGTCAGGATATGTACTATGTATCTACCGTATTCGGGAAAGTCCTGAAAGGATTATCAGTGGAATATAAAGGAAAGAAATATCCGTCTTTTCTCTTTCGTAAAGGGCGTCCCGTACCGGAATTCAGACGATACCTGCAAATCGAAAAATTGTTCATTTCCTAAAATATCATTATCATGGAAAAACTAATGGCTCTTTACGGCATTTCTTCCCCCTCTGGCAGAGAGGGGAAGATGGCTAAATTCATCATAGAGGAACTCAAAAGGATGGAGATTCCTTTCCGGCAAGACAGGTACGGAAACATCTATGCGGTCAAAGGCAACCGGGAAAGCTACCCCTGTGTCGTGGCGCACATGGATGAGGTACACCGGCGCAAGACAGGCTCTTATGCAGCCCATCTTGTGGCGGACTCGATGATTGTCGGCTATGATCACAAGCGTAAACGGATGACCGGAATCGGTGCGGATGACAAGAACGGCATCTGGATCTGCCTGAAATGCCTGGAGGATTGCAAGACGGTGAAATGTGCCTTCTTCGTACAGGAGGAGGTGGGATGCATAGGCAGCAGCCATGCCGATATGTCCTTCTTTTCCGATTGCCGTTTCGTGATTCAGTGTGACCGGAAAGGGAACGGGGATATGGTAACACAAATCAATGGGATGAAGCTCTGCTCCAACGAGTTCATTTCAGCTATAGATGTCCGGAAGTACGGCTACAAGCCGGCACAGGGACTGAATACAGATGTGGCGGCTTTGAAAAGGAACGGTCTGGAAGTATCCTGTATCAATCTTTCCTGTGGATATTACGAACCTCATACGGACAACGAATATACCGTCGTGGCTGATCTTTGCAAGTGTTACCGCTTTGTCCGGCATATCATCTGCTGCCACAAGGGAACCAGCATGCATATACCGGAAGCGGGGAAAAAAACTTTCCCCGGATATTATGAACTGTTCGGGCTGACCGGATATAGCGAAGAGGATTATATCCGTTTGTCAGAAGAAAAATACATGGGACATGCTAAAACAACCAAGACAAGCTCTAAGAATAAATTCTGATTCATCAACATTAAAAACATAGTATTATGGAAACAACAGTAATGCCGGCAGCTGCATCGGTACAGAAGCAGCAGGGCCTCAACCAGGTAGTCATTAACAAGGTACAGCGGATGATAGAAGGCAGGCAAGGTGGTGTCATGGACACCATTAACCGTCTGCTCAGTGAGGGACGGATCGCGCAGGATTTCATCGCTCCCATCGGGGTAAGCCAACGTAGCAAGGAACGCCCCGTTATCTCTTTCAAAGCGGAAGGAAGGGTACAGATGGCAATGCCCGAAGGGAACTTCAACCTGCACGGCAACGCCATAAGCCAGATTTCGGAGAAGATGGGCATTCCCGCCAAATACCTGCGCGAGCTTTCCGCCGGGGATGTTTGGCAGAAACAGTTGTGCGCCACCATCCTGAACGAGCATTCGGGATGGACCGAGCGTACACGGGTACTGATACGGGCGGTAGGAATGGAAGTCCGGGGCGTATTGTCGGACTCCTACCGTCGGCTGAACTCGGTGGATATACTGACCGCTTTCATCCGTGAGGCGGGAGGACAGGGAGCGGTCGTGTCCGATGCCTATATGAACGACACGAAAGTATGGTGTGAAACAATCCTGCCCACTCCGATAGAGATACCCACCCGTAAGAACGGAACGGTCATCATCTTCGCAGGAGCACGCTTCTCCACATCCGACTATGGCAACGGATCGGTCGATATGCGGTCGTTCCTGCTCAACGGGGCGTGCCTGAACGGGATGGTCAGGGAGTCCGTCATGCGGCAGATACACCTTGGAGGCCGACTGCCGGAATCCCTGTCCCTCTCCCAAAAGACCTACGAACTGGACACGCAGACCACCGTATCGGCTGTTTCCGACCTGACCAAAGGACTGTACAGCAAAGACACCATCATGCAGAAGGCCATCGAAATTCAAGGAGCATCGGAGATAGACGTGGATTTCGACAAGGAACTGAAGAATCTGGTGCAGAAAGGAGCCTTGTTGAAAAACGAGGGACGTGAGGTCGAGAAACTGCTGATGAACAACAATCCTGACGACGGAGTTACAGGCGGGGCCACGCTATGGAAACTGACACAGGGAATCACCGCCTTTGCAAGGGAACAGCAGCCAGAACGCTGCCGGGAACTGCATGAAATTTCGGGACAGCTGATGAACCGGGTAAAGATAAATTAAGAGAATAACAACCGAATTGTATGACAAGGGCGGCCGTGAGTCGCCCGTAAAGCAGAAGAACAATGGAAAATAATATAGTGTGCAGCAGATGCGGATCGGCCAATGTCAGGTGTGAGGCAATGGTAAACCCCAACACAAAAGAGTTCGACCACTTCACGGACGAAGCTTTTTATTACGGGTGGTGCGAAAACTGCGGATTGGGAGTTGCCCTGACCGACAAGGAGGAAATCCGGAACGAAATTTTGGAGAAATACCACAGGTTCAAGAAAGAGAATGCTTGTGAGCCACATTACGCAAATTGCCGGATTGTCCAAAGGGACAGCGGTCAGGTCAAGGATGTAAGAATTATGCTTTCACCGGACACCGGTATGGCCGATGACGGTATTTTCTTTTACTGCCACACATTGGAAAGCCTTATTGGGCTGTCCGTTCCCGGCAGGGAAAGTTTCACCCTTACGGAATGTTTCGGTTTTGCCTTGCTGACAGACAGGGAAAAGATGGAACGGCAGGTATTTAAACATGAAGCGGACGGAAAGCCCGTTATCGTAACAGGCAGGGAAGTGCTGCTTTTCTATGGGAAGCACTATGGTATAAGACCGGAAGAATTGAAGCAATACGCAACGGAGTATTGCTGCCATATCAAACATTACAGGGAATATGGATATCCGTTGCTGGACAGGTCCCTCGTGAAAAAAATGCTGGAGGAAGAGGAACGGATTACAAAAGGGGAAACACGGTCATTCACTCTGCGGATACACTTTCCTTGGCATGTGAAAATCACAAAAGAGGATAATCCTGAATATGCCCCATACAGATATGCCTTGAATGCCTATTGCCTGGACAATCCGCAATGTTTTAACCGCAGATACACCACTTTGGAGAAAGCCTTGCTCCATTGTCTGAATGGATTCAATGAAAATGCCACAATCAAAGACCGGTATCTTTCAATAGGGGAATACTTGCTTCAAAAGTAAGAATAGCAGACAAATACATCTTAAAAAAACAGAAACGTCACAAGGTGATGTATATCACATCATACCTGTGGCGTTTCTGTTTTTAGCCCTTTCCCATTTTATGACTCTGCCCGCTTTGTAAATGTATCTAATTTGACTATTCAAGTCATTTTATCCAAGCAGCTATTTGCTCGTTATTTAACTTGAACAGGGTAAGTATATGGAATTAAATTTTGATTATAGTGCACTCTAAATAAAAGACTATCTCCTTCCAGAAAAGCATCAACTAAATCAGGATTCTTGTTTTTTTAGTTGCTGAATACTTTCAATATGTAATGTGTCTTTATGGTTTTCGTTCATATAATCATAATATGGTTGGGAAAAATGTCCTTATTTATTATTTATATGAGGTGAGTATTTACGACAATACCCTAAATAGGCTTGTCTGATTTATAATAACTGATTAAACATTAACGGGAATAACCTTGATAGCTATTCCCGTTATTTTCTTACTCGTTTTCCAGTTTCTCCATCATATGCTGACAGTAGTTACAATAACCGCCATTATCAAGAGCTTCAAGCATTTCAGACCAAGGAATATCACAAGCACATCTTTGACATTCCTCAACGCTGTTATTCCTAATCATCTTATTAAAGACATACTTTTGTTTATCAGATAAATTGTCATATCCTTTGTCCAACATCCTTTTAGCTATACCAGCTTCTTTGTCATCTAAACGACCAGACTTTATCAAGTCCTCCAGAAAACCTTCAAAATCTTCTTCAATAAATCTTTCTTCTTTCATATTCCAATATTTAAAAATCTATTTTTCCCAGTTTAAATAACACATTACAGTCCGTTATCTTTTCAACTTCAGACATACCCAAGTATAAACGAGTATAATCGGGTGCGGTAAGAGCAAGTTTATTACCAATCACTTCTCTAACCAAATAAGCTTTTGTCTTATTCCCTATGGGGTAAATTCAATCCAATATTTATACCATATTTTGTTCAATTTTACAGTGTTAAACGAATCCTTTTCCTCCTGATACTACGAATATTAGGGGACACTTTTATATGTACAAGAGGTATGCCTATATCTCTATTCTGACAAAATGTCACTCATATATCTTTCCCAAAGTTTTATATATAGAATAAAGAAAATTTGTAAGTATGAACAGAACAATAATTTCAATTGAAGTACAAGCCCACAATGGTAAGGAAGCCACTATCATTGTCAAAGGAGAACAGAACAATCAGATTATGTTTGAAAAGCAATTCGAGTATAAAGACGAAGAAAAGCATTCTTTGCGGTTACACTTACTTTCAGAAAGGTTTCATCGCAAATTGCCACAATTAGGTGATAGCTTAGGCGTTTTTTGTATCCGTAAACTTTTCAATGATATAACGATACGAAGTAAAAGTTCACGAAACATCATATCGTCTATGCTATGCAGTATCTTCCCCCAAACCGGAAAAGGTTCTGCATGAGAAAAGAAAGCGGAACGCTGCCGATCCGTATCAACAAGCATCATATCCAAAATACAATTGCTGCCATTAGATTCCATTTCTATATATATGTTTCCTCCTAACATTCCTGTTACAGGTCTTCCTTTACGGTCTATATTACGGGAAAAACAGTATTTATACTTTAGTAGATTGCATTTGTAGCCATTTATTTCCAATATTATTTCTGAATTCATGACGACTTGTTTTATGCATTTGACATTACATCTCAAACTTAGCAAAAAATCAAGAAAGACAATGTTCAAAGAGCATTTTTTATGCACCATATGCTCAATAACACATTTTATGTCTTTCGGTTACATTAAAATACAACACCTGTTAGGGATATGTTCATACCGGACAAATAAAAAAGATTCGGTCGTCTCGTAACAACCAAACCTTTATCAACAAGCAATCTACGGTATATAGAACAGTTCAAACTCCTCTTTTCTTCTTCTCTCTATGCTTGGAATGACTTTCCCCCGATAACAGCGGAACGATACATATTCCTTGTAAATATCCCGGTTGCCGCTGTCCAGTTTCTGAATCAGTTTGCTTTTAGGTATCTTGCCGTTGCCGATCAGACGGTAACAGCCTACATTAAAGCCTAACAGACTTAAAAGGAGCGAATCTTTCCCATATTTTCGGAATACCTTCAAACACCGTTCAAGGTCGCATCTCAAAAGTGAGTCCGCCTGTGCCTCACTCAGGTTCTCGGTCAGCGTCTCGTGGGGAAGCAGGCGGTGTCCGTAACCGATGTAAGGCATTTTCCCCCGGTGCCAGCCTTCCCACCGCTTGATGCAGGCTACCGCCTTATCTTTGTCAGACGGGGGATTTTCCGCCTTGCCGTACAAGACAAGTAACAGAAAGATCATAACAGCCGGTATTCTTTTCATGCAGCCTCCTTGTTATTTTCTTCATCCGTATCCTTTCCATTAAAATCATATGTCAATTGTTGCAGATTCCCCCAATTATCTTCAAGATAGAGGTCTATGGTCTGGGATTCCTTGCCGCTTTGCGAAGTATAGTAAAGACGGAATTTCCATTCGTTCAGCAGATAACGGTCATTGGGCTTCAGTACCGTTCCGTCCTCCATCTTCAGACTGCCCTTACCATCCGGCTGGAAATACCTTAGCGTATAGACGGTTCCGGTAAAGTTCCCTTCCGGCTTGATTTCCAGCCGGATTTCCACAGTCTCCCCATCGGTAATCTCATCCGCTACCGGCATGGCTTCTACCGCAAACGGGTATTCCTGTTTGATATCCAGCTCATTGTCACAAGCGACAAGACCAAGAAAGGAGAATGCCATACAGCAGGCTGTCAGCATAAAATCAAGGATTTTTCTTTTCATGGGTATGTATTCTTTTAAGGTTAGAAAATGTATTTTACTCCGATTCCATACTGGAAGTGGCAGATTCCCGAGGCGCTGCCCCACACGAAACGCTCACGCAGACGCACCAGCAGGACAACCCTGTCGGACAGGTATCCTTCCGCTTCCAGCGTTACCGCGCCGCCATAGATGAAAGACTCGCATTGCTGCAAAACGGCTCCGTCATCCAGCAGCCGGTCTCCTTCGTTCACGGTCTCATAGCCCAACAGGGCGGAAGCGCCGAGGTTCAGGAAGAAGGACTTGCCGGGGGTGGAAAAGAACGTATGGTAATAACCGCCTTCCCCCGTATATTGCGACAAGGGTATATGCGTACTCCGGTAAGGGATGTTACGTTTCAGCATCTCACCGCCAAACATCCACTGGTTTCTGTTCCCGGTACAGGTGGATACAGCCAGCGAGAAGGCATAGCCTGCATCGTGACGGTTTGCCCGGCTGTAAAATCCGTCGGCCATTTCAGTGGTGAAGCGGACGGCTTTCATTCCCGGCAGGCGGCGTTGGGCTTCTGCCTGCCCCGTAAAGAGGGCAAGCAGGAGGGTAATAAAGAGGGAGTTTCTTTTCATGGCGTTCATCTGACTTTCAGTTCATTGACGGTTTCTGCGCGTACCAGGTCCTCATTCTCTACATCAAAGGACTGATGCCGGCCGCCTTGCTTCTCATACATTTCCACTATCAGCTTCTTGTCGTCGGGAATGGTGAACTTGGGCAGGGCAAACACCGTCCGCTCGTTCTTCTTCCCGTCCACACGGGTCACATAGTTGAAGGCACGAAGCGGATAGATGACCTGTTCCTGCATGGCGGTACGTTTCATGATTTTCTTGTCCACGATCTTGAAGGTCACGAAGTCCACGTCGAAAGGCACGTTCGTGGCGTTCTTCACTTCGGTATGGAAATAGATCAGTTCGCCGTGCGCATAAAGTCCTTTAAGCAGATATTGCACTCCGAACCGTTTGCAGCCGATGTGCTTGACCTTGCGTTTGTTCTGTTCATACACGGATTTCATGATCAGCCGTACCAGACGGGGAGACTCCCCGGCGAGTTCCTGCAAGTAGATTTCCATCGCATTGTTCGGACGGTTCACGGCCTCTCCGTCATGGATGAAGTCGCACATTTCCACATTCAGCAGCAAAGGCTCGTCGGCATACTTGACGTTGAATGTATAGAAGTTGCCGTCTTCGGTAATTACGCTCATGTTTGTCTCACTCCGGAAATGTTTCCGGGTTGCCTTCACACGGATCACATTTTCCGCACCGTCCGCCTTGCCCGCTATCAGATTGGGCGAACCCAGGTCCACATATCTCACGGGAGAGGGAAAAATAATATGTACGGTCTTGTCATATGTGATTTCCAGACCGTGTGGGGGAATCATCCGGCTGAATCCGATCTTGCGGCTCAGTCCTTCATAATAATCCCCGCTGCTCTGCTGCGCGTATGCAGCCACTGTGCCCGCAATCAGGGCAAGCATCATCAGAATCTTCTTCATGTGTGTTTCTTGGTTGATTGGTGAATAAATGGTTGATTTCCTTTCCTCCTTCATTTTTCAGGAGAATGCAGCAACAGCCGGTGTCCGGCCTTCAGGGTGATTTTCACCGTGCGCATCTTCTTGCCCACATATTGTGACATACCCTGTATCACCCCCTTGCCCACATCCGAGGCAATCTGCGCTCCGGCATCCGTTGAGATATTGATGCTGCTTCCTATAGAGGTGCCCATGCCGGCGGCAATCTCACGTGCGGCATCATACTCCATCGAGTTCGGTACAAGGATTCCCTGCTGCCCGTCAGCGTCATACACTTCGAGTTCCACCGGAAACAGCGTGCCCCTGTACTCCACTGTCTCGATCAGGATTCCCATCCGTTCCCCCTCGACACGTGTACCGCCGACCAGTACCGTACCTTTGGGGATAAGGAGATCGTCCACTGCCATCGGCTCAAGCAGGCGGATACGCAGTGCCTGTCCGTCAGATACGGTCTGCGTGCCATGCACACAGGCGGCGATGGTGTTCCTGCCGGAAGATGGCATTTTGCCTACCGGGGTGTGGAAGCCGGTATTTCTCTCGCCTGCATATCCGGAAGCAATGTCTTCATTGCCTGCAGGCTGGGCGAGTGATGACACCATCCGGTTCTGTACCCGTTTTACAGGCCGGACAGCCGTCCGTTCTTTCCGGCTGTTTGGGGCATTGGCCGTAGAGGAAGCATCAGGCTCTTTCCCGTTGTAGCGGGCAGCCAGCTCGTAGGACTTTTCCAGCAGAGCCATCTTTTCTTCCAGGGTCTGGCCTTCCGCCTGTTCTTCCGCCGGCTTCCTTTCTTTTTCCAGATCCTCAATACGGCGGAGCAGATCGGCATCTGGCTGATTTTCATTCCGGGTATATACAGTGCCCAGCGAACGGTTCATATTCCGGTAGGCTTCTGCAGAGGAACGGATGGAGCCGGGGGCTTTCCCCTTTTCCGGTTCCGGCGGAAGTTCCATGTTTGCTTTTCCTGCAGTAAGACCGGCAGTATCCTGACCGCCCTTGTTGAGCAGTTCGGACATCTCCTGGAAGGTTCCCCTGCGCCATTTTTCCTTTTTTGCCAGTGCTTCCTGCTCATAGGCGCTTACCTTGTTGCCCTCCATTTCCGAATCTTCCGGTGAAGGCATCTCCACGTTGAAACCCTTGCCTTTTTCCATTTCCGCCTTCTCCTTTTCCGACGGACTGAATACCAGCAGGAGGAACCCCATGCACAGCAGGCAGAGAAACGGATAGACAATATACTTTGCGCGCCGGCGCTTCTCTTCGGGAGTCAGCGGCTTGTCATTTGACACTCCGAGCCGTTCCCTGATTTTCTGAAAGTCCATTTTCATGTTTATGGATGTTTGAATGAATGTTTCTTGTTCTTTCCGACCGGAACACGACGGAACGGATATGTCCCATTGCCGGTCTTTGGCCCGGCTCCCCGAAACGGGATACACAGGAGAGAATCGAGTACAGACAGGAGGCAGCAAGCAGGAACGAGACCGTGCCTGCCAGAAGGATGCGCTGCTTTCCTGTCAGCCGCCGGCAGAACAGCCGTACCCGGCTGTCCGCATGGCCGAAGAATCCGCGTTTTCCCCTCATCGTTCCGCACTTCTTATGTCCTTATTCTCCAGCACGGTAAACTGCTCGATAATGAATCCGTTGGGATTGTCATCCGAACGTCCTGTGTTTTGAAGCGAGCAGGAAGTTACGAGGCTGCGCTCGGTCACGTTGCTTTCACGGATAATCAGCTGCCGGGCGTATGTCCGCACCTTGTAAGGGTAGGCGGCAAAGTCGCACACCACGCTGTCCACATGCACCACCTGGTTGATGTTGCCTGAAATCAGGCGGTTGTAATACCCTCTTTCGGCAAAATCCACATAGTAGTGATAGGCACTCTTGTCTGCCAGTTGCAGGGCACGGTTGATATTGTGCTCGATGGCATCCTTCTGGGGTGAGAGCGAGAAAAACAGTTCGTGAAAGCGCCTTACATGTTCCCGCGCCTCGGCAGGCCTGTTCTGTGAGAGGTCCTGCGAAAGGGCCATCATCAGCGATTTGCCCCCGTCAAGCACATAGATTTTCTCGCGTTGCTTCTCGGCAAAGCGGTATGAGCTCCACAGCGCATATCCGGTAACGAGCGCACAGCAGCAGGCAAAGACCGCCAGCAGCAGGCGGATGCGCTTGAAGCTGCTCTCAATGTTTGTCAATGACTTGAATTCCATTTTTTTGATGTCTGGTTTGAATGAATAAATATTTCCGGTATGACGGGACATCCCGTTCCGACAAGTCACCGGACCCGTCATCTTGGGTTGCCCGACTCATGGGAAGGAGGCTCCGCAGGGTTTATTTGCCCCTCAGCCTGCCTCCGATATTCCCCAATACGGCACCGCCTGCTCCGGCTGCAAGCCCCCCTGTCTTGGTGGCTGTACGGTTCAGGTTACGGCTGAAGTTTCCGGCACCGCCTGCCTGCACTATCCAGCCTGCTACCGTAGGCACGGTGAAGTATCCGATAATCCCGATCAGCATAAAGATGATGTAGACACTGTTCGAGTTGTCTATCGAGTAGTCCGGATTGTTCTGCAGTTCCTGAATGTCATTCTGAAGCATCAGTACCTGAAGCTTGGCAAGCAGGGTGCTGAACAGGTCGCTGACCGGAAGCCACAGGTAAACGGAAATATATCTCGTGAACCACTGTCCGAGCGTGGACTGGAATCCGTCCCATACACTGAAGGCGAACGCTACCGGTCCCAGTATCGAGAGTACGACCAGGAAAAAAGTCCTCACGGTGTCTATCAGCAGCGATGCCGCTGCGAATATCAGCTCCAGCAGGCTGCGGAATGCATCCCGGATTTTCTTTTCCAGATTATACATCCCGACTTCCACATACATGCCCAGCCGGGAGGCGGTATCTATGGTTGACCAGCCCAGTTCATCCAGCTGACGGTCAAACTCCTCGTCACTTACCAGATATGCTGTTTCGGGATTGCGGAGCATGGCCTCCTTTTCCAGTTCCTCCTTTTGGATCCGGTACTGTTCCATATCCATCGTCTGTCCTTCGAGCATCTTGTGTGTGCCCTGCACGATGGGACTGAGAATATTGTTCAGCGTGCCGAGCACCAGCGTGGGAAAGAGCAGGATGCAGATGCCTATGGCAAAGGGACGCAGCAGGGGATAAACATCTATCGGTTCGGCACGTGCCATCGACTGCCATACACGGACGGCAACGTAGAACAACGCACCCAGTCCGGCAAGTCCCTTGCCCACGTCCATCATGTCCTCGCAAAGGGGAAGCATCTCGTCATACAGGGTTGCCAGTATGGTGTGCAGGTTGGCAAAATCTATCGACAACGGCATCATGGCTACCAGTATTTGGAGGTTTCATTCCCATAGAGCCGCATCACACGTTCCAGGTCGTTCTTCTTTCTGGCCCTGAGGTAGCTTACGGCTATGTTCTTGTTCGTATAATAGCTCACAAGGTTGCGGTAACGGCGCATCTCGTAATAGCAGTTGTCCACCACGTCCATACGGTCCTTGTCGGTCATGGACAGGGTACTGACATTGATAACCTGTTTCAGATCCTGCAACACGCCGTTGCTCTCTTCCAGCAGGCGGGTGTAACCGAAGGCGATGGCGTCCAGTTCGCGCGGTGAGAAGTTTTCATCGTTCATCATCTTGCCGAAGTTGGTTACATAGATGTCGGACACGTCGCCCACCATCAGGATGATGTCACGCACCTTGCGGGCATCCTGTATCAGGTTGTTGACCGATTTCAGCTGGTCGTAATATTTCTTGGCCTGCTCATAGATCTTTACTGTCTCGGCAAAGCTTTCTGCCGTATTGACTGCCGTCTTTGAGGTATGGGCGATATTGTCCGACATGTTTATGATGCTTTGGGCCAGATTGCCGGGATCTGTCACCACCCATTGGGCGCGTGCTCCGGTAACGCCCAGTACAAATGCCGTTCCGATCAGAAGCGTTCTTGCCTTCATGCCCGTTCCTCCTTCCTTACATAGTCTCCGCCCGGTGAGAATGTCAGCACGTCGACTGCCTCATTGTAGGACACATCGACACGGTAGCCCGTATTGACAAACAGGTTTCCGTTTTCTTCCACCAGCAGGTAAGTCTGCGGCTTCAGCCTTCGGGTTCTCCCGCTACGGGAAAACACCGTCACCTTATAGCATTCTCCTTCCTTGTATACCAGCACGTCAGGTCTGCCTTCCACGCTGGTCCACGTTCCGCAGATCTTGTCGCGGTCGATACCGCTTTCCGAACAGCTCTGTAATATCATGGCGGCCATGCTTATCAGACATACCGCCAGCCTCATAAGGGGTCTGTTTCTCATAATCGTTTTCATTTCGGGTTTGATACCTGTTTCTGTTCCTCTCGCTTTTTCTCCGCCAGACGGCGGATGGCTCCTTCCAGACTGCCCTCCGGTCCTCCGGCAATCCGTTGTACTTCCAGTTTCTCCGACTCCTCGGTCGTGAACGTGAAGTATTCTTCCTCGCTCACTTCCGTGGCATATACTGCCGAGCAGGTTCCTCCAAGCCCTATCCATACTTCCCGGTAGAAGCGCCCGGGATGGTTCGCCTGGTTGATGGAAAGAATCTGCCCTTTCTCTTTCTCGGTCAGACCGAGCAGCCGCTGGATGTGCTCGAACTTGTTCATGTATTTCCGCTGGTCAAGCAGGATCTTGCAGTCAGAGTTGTTGATGATGGCCTCTTTCACAATCGGGGAGCTGATGATGTCGTCCACCTCCTGTGTCACCACCACAGCCTCGCCGAAATATTTTCTGACGGTCTTAAAAAGGTACTTGATGTATTCACTCATATTGGCGGACATCAGGGCTTTCCAGCATTCCTCTATCAATATCATCTTACGGATACCTTTGAGCCTGCGCATCTTGGCGATGAAAGTTTCCATAATGATCAGTGTCACCACTGGAAGAAGCACTTTGTTGCTGCTGATATTGTCCAGTTCGAATACGATGAACCGTTTGCCTGTCAGGTCCAGTTCCTTGTCGGAGTTCAGCAGGAAGTCATAATCTCCGCCCCGGTAGAACGGTTCCAGAACGTTCAAAAAACCGTCAATGTCAAAATCCTTCTCACGCACCTTTTTCTCTTCAATCATTCTTCTGTAGTCATCGGCGACAAACTCATAGAAACCGTTGAAGTCCGGTCTGATGTTCCGGTTCTCCGAAATCTTTCGGATATAGGCGTTCACTGCTCCGGAAAGAGCGACCTCCTCCGAACGTTTCGGCGACTCGTCCTCCCGTTTCCACAAGGTCAGTATCAGCGTGTTGATACTGTCACGCTTCTCCACATCGAATTTTCCGGATTCGGTGTAGAACGGGTTGAAGGATATCGGATTGTCCTCTTCATACGTGATGTAAATCCCGTCCTTCCCGTTGGTACGGTCATGGATCATCCTGCACAGCCCCTGGTAGCTGTTTCCAGTGTCCACCAGCAGGATATGCGCTCCCTGTTCGTAGTATTGGCGGACAAGGTGGTTGGTGAAAAAGGATTTTCCGCTGCCCGAAGGCCCAAGAATGAACTTATTTCTGTTGGTGATGATTCCTCGCTTCATGGGCAGGTCGGAAATATCCACATGCACCGGTATCCCGTTCTGGCGGTCTGCCAGCCGGATGCCGAACGGACTGGGCGAGCTCCTGTAATTGGTCTCTCCGGCAAAGAGGCATACGGCCTGTTCCAGGAAGGTATAAAAGGATTCTTCAGATGGAAAGTCGCCTGCATTTCCGGGGATTCCCGCCCAATAGATGACCGGTGTGTCAATGGTGTTATACCTTGGCGTGCATTCCATCATGGCCAGCTGGCTGCCCGTGTCGTTCCTGATGCGGCGGAACTCTTCCGCATCCTCCGCCCAGGCGATGACGTTGCAGTGGCATCTGACGGGAAGCACTCCTTTGGTATGTGCCTCATCAAGATACATCTCCGTCCACTCCTGGTTAATGGCATTGCTCCGGCTGTATTTTGACAACGAGAGCATATTGCGCGAGTTTTTCTCCATCATCTGCAGGATTTCCTGTGCGTCGTCGATGAACACGTATTGCGAATATATGTGGTTGCATGACAGCAGCAGTCCTACGGGTGCGGCAAAGGAGAGGCGGCAGTCGCTGCGGTCCGTGGACATCCTCTCGTAGCGCATGTCCGTGGAAAGTCTGCCGGGCAGGTCTTCCGTATCGGAAAGGGTATGCAGGCAGAGGCGTTTGTCACCGATGCGCATCCTGCCGGGCTTGAGGCAGATGTCCTGCAATACGGCGGTCTCATCCTTCAGCGAGAGGGAAAAGTATTTTTCCACCAGTCCGGGACGTTCCTTCGTACCGGTGATTTCGTCTGTTTCCAGACGGCGAAGCCTTATATGTCCGGAATCATTCATAATACGCTCGAACTGTTCCACCGCCTCAAGAAAGCGGGCGGCAGCATCCTTGTCGGTTATCTCTTTGGGCAACAGGAATCCCCGGCAAAGGGTATTGAAGTCACTCTTCCGACGGCTGCGTTCGCGGGTTGTCTTCGTCAGGAACAGGTAGCATTTGTGATTCAGGTAAGGTCTTTCATTGAAATGCAGCTCATAGCTGCGTGTCAAGAAGCTCTGTTCTCCGTCATCGGTCTTCGGACGGTAGGTTTCCTTGACGAACCAGTCCTGTTTGCAGACGACACTATGTTCCGGCAATACCTTCATGGCTTTGATCCAGGAGGAGTGCATGGCCTCATACTCGTCTGCCGTTACCGTGTACAGTTCGGGCAGTTCCACTTCGAAAGCCACGGTCAGGTCTGCATCCTTGCTCACGATACAGCCGTTTTCTACCGATAGCAGGGGGAATCTGCGTTCCAGCGTTTCCGCCTTTAATACATTTCTCATGATTGTTGTTTTTTTCTTCTTGTGAATAATCTGAAAACTCTCTTGCGGTGAATCAGATAGCGTGGATGTCGTTTTTCAGCCAGCAGCTTCATCAGCCCGTGTTCACCGTAACGGGCATTCAAACGGAATATCACCCACACCAACAGGCTGCCGGACAGGATTCCGAAGGATAAGCATATCCATTGGTCCACCCCCGTCAGGTAAAGAAAGACTACCATAAGGAGCACCATCGCAAGCCCTCCGGCAAAGACGAACAGGTATTGCGACTTGAGTCCTTTGAACTCGACGGGGTTGCCGGCACCTTTGTTTACCGGATATTCCATAGGCTTTAGAGGAAGAAGGAACGTAAGATGGTGGCGGCTACGATCAGAAAGATACAGGCAAAGAACCAGCTGGCGGCGGTTTTCGAAGTGTCAGGATCTCCGCTGGAAAATTTGCCATAGGTCTTGATACCGCCTACCAGACCAAGCACCGCACCGATGGCATAGCATAGTTTGGTGGCGGGATCGAAATACGAGGTCATGAGGCTGGTTGCCTCGTTGATACCCGCAAGGCCCTGGCCCTGCGCAAAGGTGTTTGCGGCGATGACCGCACACATCACAGAAAAAAGGATTCTTCTTTTCATTGTCGAATCGTTTGGGTAAGACATAAATTTGAATTCGACAACAAAGATAAATGGGGATAATACGCTATGATTCAGAGGTGTCATCAGATGTCATCAAATGTCATCAGATGTCTTTGCCGTACAACGGATGAAAAAGAAAAAACAGGTTTCCTCCACTTTGGAAGAATGCCTGTTGCATGTTTTCGTTAAATGGGTACATCATATAAAAAATCCCATATACTTTAACGCATACAGGATTTTCCGAACATGATAAATATTGCCTTTTCAGACTAGATTCCTCCAGTCAGTAACATGTTTGCTTTCTTTCCTCTCTCTTTTCAAAGGCAACGCATTCCCTTCCTTATCCACATACTTCCCCATCAGTTCCTCAATCAGCTTCTTGTTCTCCACCTGGGAGGAGAACAGTTCAAACATGTCCGTTTCCCGGATGGAATGCAGTGTCATGGCCGCCCTGTATGATTTGTTCTCGTCCGAGCCGGCGCCATTCAGGTTAAGCAGCACGTCGCCTACATTGAGCAGGTCAGCAGGAGTAACCATCGGAGCAATGGCTTCCGTTTCGGGAGAGCGGCTGTCCAGTTCCTCCTGTTCATCTTTCAGCATTCTCATCTCCTCCAAAGGCAGTTTGCATTCCACTTCATCTTCCGGAATATCCTTATCCGCTCCGATAAAATCACTTCCGGTTTCCAGTTGCTGGCTCATGTAAGGGGCGACGGTCTTCCCGGCATTCTCGTCCAGATAGACAAAGCGGGTAGCTCCCATCACATCCTGTGCATTTCCCGGTTCACCGTTGTCTTTTTCTGCTTGTGGCCGATTGCGAGGAGTACAAAGCAGATCACAGATTTTACCTATTCTCTCTTTTTGTTTCCATACCTTATATAACAGATAAGCGGTACAGCCGAACCGTATTGATAAATAAACTATTTCTTCCATTCTATTGGCTTTTGAGTTGCTTCTTGATTATATATTTCATTGATGATATGCTGATACCTTTCCAGATGGTCTGACAGTACACTTCCTAAAAACATGGGGACAGACATTTCCGGTGCAATGACCGGCAATACTTTGGCAACAGTTCTGTACAATGTATCGTTAATATAGGTCTGCCTTCTTGCTCCCGACAGTTTCACTTTCAGAAACCGGCTCCGGTATTCATCTGAATCAGCCGCTCCATCCGGTGCTTTTTTTATTTGCTGTCTGGAAGAACCGCTTTTCTTCTCCTGTTTCTCCGAACAAGGTCCAGCCTGACTTTTTGTTTCCGGCTCCTCTTCCGGAGGAACCGTTCTTTCCAAAGCGGTCACATCTCCTGCCATCATGCGTTTCAATGCCTCCTCATCCACTTGGTAATCCGTTCTTCTTTTGGTAGTCATAATTGTTTTTATTGAAGTTTCAGTATGGTTTCTATTTCCGCTGCCAGCAGGTCCAGACTGCTTCCTTTCATTGCGGAGGAAGATGGAGGGAACAAAGTGCTGCGGAACAGAGGCCCTTTCATTCCGGAGTCTTTTTTGTAACGTTCTGCACTGGGAATGACGGTTTCCAGTACCGGCAATTTCAGCGAACGGAAAATTTCAGTATAGCCGTTATACAGGTCTTTGGAAACACGTTTGTCCATCCGGTTCCAAAACATATGGATACCACGCAAGGGTACATCCTTATGCCGGTGCATGTATTCCCGGATGGCAAGGACAAAAGACATGCTGCTCCGCATTGCCATTCTTTCCTGCGTGATGGGGGTGAATACATAATCCATATTGATTACGGACTGGAATACACCGGGCACATTTACGGTACCCGGAAGGTCAAAAAGGACAAGATCATAATCCAGCTCCGATTTTTCAAGAAAGCGTCCGGCCGTTTCCCGGGCTTCTTCCGGAGTGGAGTTCAGGATGCTGTAGGCTTTCCTACCGCTTGCTCCGAACTGTTCCACCAGCTGGTTTTGCAGATGCACGTTCTTCTCAATGTTTCCCACTTCCCAGTTCCGCATGGTACTGATGCTGTGCTGTGGATAATCACAATCCACCACCAGTACGTTATACCCCTTCAGGTAATGGAAGTAACTGGCGAGCAATACCGTGAACGTGGATTTTCCCACACCGCCTTTCTGGTTGCTCAAAGCGACAAATAAAGGTTCTTTCTTCATAGGCTTGAATTTAGAGTGTATAATTTGTTTCATATCTGTCCGGATTTTTTCGTTTCATCACACGGCAATGCATCCGTTGGTATACGGCAATGACGCATTGTTTGCCGGTTTGCATGAATACATTGCATACCATATTGCACCAGTGTAATACCGGTTGCCGATGGGCATTGCCATATAAGGTGCATTGCATTCATGCAATATGGGGTTCAATGTATCCCATACTGCATTGCACGGATGCAATGTATTCCGTCATGCAGGATTGTCGTGCAGCATATATGGCATTGCACATATATGGATGATGCCGCATTCACACCATGCACCACCTGTGGCAGGCAAGCAATACCCCTTACAGGACAATGTTTCAATGTATGCCCTCATGCACTGTGCCAAAAGTAGCGGCTATTTTTGAAACTTCCACCAACATTTCCCCTACCTGACATCAGATGTCATCAGATGTCATCAAATGTCATATCAAACGCTGTTTACCAATCGGTTATCACTGTCTAATTTTGCAAAATCGGAATCAGACGATGGAAAAGAACTGACTTCGTCGGATCACAGCGTTCCGTGAACGTCGCGCAGCAATCCGACGAAGGAGGGTTCTCTGTTCAAGCGAACAGAGCAAGTTGTGTTTTCGTCCGACAAAAAGTCTTTTGTCCGACAAAAACAACTAGCCCGGCTAAAAGCCGGGGGAATCCGCTCCAAAGTCGCGGATTCCGGAAGAGAAAAAAGTACAAACCAAAAATCTCATGTGCATGGAGAAAACAACAGGGACAAGGACGGGCAGAAAGCCCAAGAGTGATCCGGCGGACCGCAAGTACAGCTTCCGCCTGAACGCCGAGGAGAACACAAGATTTGAAAAATTGCTGGCGGATTCGGGAGCCGGGGACCGCACGCTGTTCATCAAGAAATCCATCTTTTCGGGACAGATTAAAGTTGTGAAAATCGACAAGGCGACAATGGACTACTACATCAAACTGACCGAATTCCACAGGCAGTTTCAGGCCGTCGGAAACAACTACAATCAGGTTGTCCGGACCTTGAAGAACAATTTCGGGGAAAAACGTGCGATGGCATTGCTCTACAGGTTGGAGAAACTGAGCATCGAACTGATGCTTGTATGTAAAAAAGTCATGGTGCTAACCCAGGAATACGAGCGGAAATGGTTGCAAAAATAAGTCACGGAACAAGCCTTTACGGAGCACTTGCCTATAACTACGACAAGGTAACGGCAGGTACCGCCGAGATTCTTTCGGGCAACCGCATGATTTCCGACAGATTGGGATTGCCCAGTGAGGACATACGTCTGGCATTGCTCTCTTTTGAGAACTACCTGCTGGCAAACCGCAATACGGAGAAGCCCGTCCTGCATATCTCCCTTTCTCCGGCACCGGAAGACCAGCTGACTGATGGGCAATTGGTAGAGTTGGCGGAACGGTATATGCAGAAAATGGGCTATGGGAATCAGCCGTACATAGCCTACAAACATGCCGATACCCATAATGCCCACATTCATATCGTCAGTGTCTGTGTAGACGGACAGGGAAAAAAGATCAGTGACGCCTACGAGCACCGCCGTTCCATGACCGCCTGTCGGGAACTGGAAACGGATTTCGGCTTGCGCAACGGAGCGGACACGGAAAGGCGGAATCCGAAAGCGGAACTAAAAAAGGTGGATGCTTCCTTGGGGGATGTCCGCCATCAGGTAGGCAACACCCTTAAAGCCGTACTGGAAAGCTACCGTTTCCAGACTTTCGGGGAATACAGCGCACTGCTTTCCACACTCAACATCGAGGCGAAACAGGTCAGGGGGGAGTACACCGGCATACCCTACACCGGCATTGTCTATTCTGCCACGGATGATACCGGCAAGGTGGTCAGTCCGCCGTTCAAGAGTTCACGTTTCGGAAAACGCTTCGGGAATGAACTGTTGGAAAAGCGGATGTTGATGAATCTGAAAGCTCTCAAAGAGGGGAAATGGGCACCCTCCATACAGGCGGACATCGCCCGTGCCTTGCGGCAGGCGGATTCACGGAAACGGTTTGTGGAACTGCTGGGGCAAAAAAATATCGATGTGGTGTTCCGTGAGAATGAGCGGGGACGTATCTACGGTGTCACCTTCATTGACCACGACCGACGGGAAGTGTTCAACGGTTCACGCATGGGCAAGGAGTTTTCCGCCAATGTGTTCAACGACTATTTCAAATGGTTGGAAAACATACCCGAAAAGGAACGGGGCGGACATTCCGCTACAGAACTTCGGCAGCATCACCGCCACGAATCCGGCAGCACGCTCGAACTGGCGGCGGGCATACTTTCGATGGAAACCAACCCGCGTGACTATGAGGAGGAAGCCTTTGCACGCCGCATGAAGAAAAAGAAGAAGACCGGACGCAAACGTGGCATTTAGACAAAACAAGTATCAACCCATTTATATACAATTCTTATGCAGCAGGAAGACGATTTGAGGGCGCTTGCCAAGATCATGGAATTTGGCAGGGCCGTGAGTATTTTTCTTTTGGTGGTACACGTCTATGTGTATTGTTATCCGAGTATCACCACGTGGCACTTGAACCTTGCGGTGATGGACAGGATTCTGGTGAATTTCAATAATACGACCGGGATTTTCAACTGCATTCTCTGGAGCAAACTGTTGGCAGTGCTTCTGCTGGCCGTTTCCTGTCTGGGTACGCACGGAGTCAAAGGTGAAAAGATAACCTGGCCTAAAATTTATGCGGCGCTGGTGGCAGGATGCGCACTGTTCTTTCTAAACTGGTGGTTGCTTGAGCTGCCATTGCCGCACGCGGCAAATACCGCATTCTATATTTTTACTCTTACGGCAGGCTATCTCGCCCTGCTGATGTCGGGGCTATGGATGAGCCGCCTTTACAGGCACAACCTCATGGAAGATGTGTTCAATATGGAAAATGAGAGTTTCATGCAGGAAACCCGACTGATGGAGAATGAGTATTCGGTAAATCTCCCAACGAGATTCTATTATAAAAAACGCTGGAATAACGGATTTGTCAATATTGTCAATATTTTCCGTGCCTGCATGGTTATCGGGACACCAGGTAGCGGCAAGTCCTATGCGATAGTCAACAGTTACATACGCCAGCTTATAGCCAAGGGCTTTGCGATTTACATCTACGATTACAAGTTTGATGACCTGTCCACCATAGCCTATAATTCTTTGTTGAAGAATATGGACAAGTACGAGGTCAAGCCCCGGTTCTATGTCATAAATTTCGACGATCCGCGCAGGTCTCACCGATGCAATCCTATCAATCCGGAATTTATGACGGACATTTCCGATGCGTACGAGGCGAGCTATACGATAATGCTCAACCTCAATCGCACCTGGATTGAAAAGCAGGGTGACTTTTTTGTAGAATCCCCCATCATTCTGCTTGCTGCAATAATCTGGTATTTGAAGATTTACAAGAACGGGATTTATTGTACGTTCCCGCATGCGGTGGAATTACTGAACAAGCCTTATTCGGACCTGTTCACCGTCCTGACTTCCTATCCGGAGTTGGAAAACTACCTTTCTCCTTTCATGGATGCATGGAAAGGAGGGGCGCAGGATCAGCTCCAGGGCCAGATTGCTTCGGCAAAAATCCCCCTTACGCGTATGATTTCCCCACAACTATACTGGGTGATGACAGGAAATGATTTTTCGTTGGATATCAACAATCCGAAAGAACCCAAATTACTTTGTGTCGGCAACAATCCGGACAGGCAGAACATCTATTCGGCTGCACTCGGACTATATAATTCCCGTATTGTCAAACTTATCAACAAGAAAAGACAGCTCAAATGTGCCGTAATCATCGATGAGCTTCCCACCATTTATTTCCGGGGGCTTGACAATCTGATTGCAACGGCACGAAGCAACAAGGTGGGCGTACTTTTGGGTTTTCAGGATTTCAGCCAGCTGACCCGCGATTATGGTGAAAAGGAGTCCAAGGTTATTCAGAACACGGTAGGAAATATATTCAGCGGGCAGGTGGTCGGAGAAACCGCAAAGACACTTTCTGAACGCTTCGGCAAGGTGCTCCAGCAGCGTCAGTCCGTTTCCATCAACCGTCAGGATGTTTCCACTTCCATCAACACGCAGCTTGACTCGCTTATCCCGGCATCCAAGATTGCCAATCTGTCGCAAGGTACGTTTGTCGGGGCTGTGGCGGATAATTTTGGCGAGAAGATAGAACAGAAAATATTCCATGCCGAAATTGTTGTAGACCATGCGGCGGTCAGTGCGGAAGAAAAGGCCTACAGGAAAATCCCTTTCATCAACGAATTCAAGGACAAGGACGGTAATGACATCATGATGCAGCAGATTCAGCGTAACTACGACCAGATCAAGTCGGACGCGCAGGCCATCATCAACGAAGAGATGGGCCGTATCAAAAACGATCCGGAGTTATGCAAGCGATTGGGGCTGGATAATGAAAAAACATCCAAGAAGGAGTAATCCTTCCTCTCATTAAATATCAAGATGAAGTGTGTGGGGGGATTTTCCCATCAATTTCCCCCACATATTATTAGGTCGGAGCTCTGCAATAGGGGTATTCCTTTCATCTACTTCCCGAACTCCACGACAATCTCCGTCACTTCCCCATGTACTCTCCGCACATTCAGCACCCGTGCAGGAATCCCATGGTTGAAGCAGCATTGGATAAATTCCATTCCGATGAACACTCCTGTATTGTATTCCCCTGTATCGTTCTTCGTGTTTTTGCAGAAAGTTACGGTTCCTTTCATCTTTTCATTCCTTCTCTTGCGGTATTGCGCTTCCTTTTCAAACATCATAAAGACTTCTCCTCTGACAATCTGCACCTGTTGGCCTTCGGTTTGTAGGAATTGCAGGTAACTTTCCAGCAGGTCTTCCGGGCATCCGCTATGGGATAGCATGTTTCTTATCCCTTGTATCTGAATCGAATTTTCCATTGCTTTTTATTTGGCTATGATTATCTTTTTATCCTTGATGACAAGTGTGTCTTTCCCGCCATGATTCGTCAGGCTTACATCCTTCAAGTCAATACGGCTGTTGGAAATGGAAAACTCCTGATGAATCGTATCGTTCCGCAGGAAGTGGATGTCCTGTTTGTACAGGTTCGGAATGGAAAAGAACAGGGCTATGATTCCGCCCATGCAGCATACCATCAACAGTGTAAAGGCAACAAACCACCGCTGGTATTTTCTGTCATCCAAAACCTTCACTTCAACCGGTGCTGGCTCTTCGTTGATTGTTGCCTTTTTCTGGTTGCATATCACGCGGCATCTCAAATTGGGGAATTCATGCAGGCTGAACAGGTCTGGAATCTGTTGCAGGAATTGCAAGTATTGTTTGGTTTCCATCTGCACTTCCAGTTCCATGGTTACACGGATGACACTTCTTTTCATTATCTTGGGTTTTCCTGTTGCCCCCGTGGGTTTGGCTACATTGACAGGACGGATGTCCGATGCGCCTGTGTCTACACTCATGGCAAGCTCCACTCCGGTGTTTCCTAAAGAGGGGGAATCCGTAGGATGGGGTCCAAAAGATGAAGAACTTTCTGCACCTTCATATTCCGCTATCAGGTCTGCTATTTCTCGCACCTCGGTTACTGCCACGTTCTTTGCCTCTGCATTCACAAAGGTTTCCACTTTGGTCTTCACCCTGTCGGTCAGAAAGGCTTTTATCTTGTCTTCGCTTTTCTTATGGATAAGATAGCTTGGATACTTCTTCGTGAAGTTCCGGGCTATATTTTCCATATAAGATATACTATAATCATAATTTAAATTAATTGAAACATAAACTATTGTATCAACCTTAAAAACATTCTGTAACATATGTGTTGATTTGATATTATCTAATTCTTTTTAAATCGCCCATTAATTGAATAACCGTATCAATATAAGGAGCAATCTTTACTATTTGAATATTATCAATACAATCCTTTCCACCTGCAACTAAAGCAGGAACATAGCCATAACATTCATCTATCTTAGGCATCGCCTTCACTTCCTTTATTGTATTATATTCATTCAATAAAAACCAATTTTCAAGACAACTCTTATTGAAAATTACTATATTTAACAATATGTCAATATTTTCTGATAGAATTTTAAAAGTTCCATACCTTATATTAATAAAAACGACGTAATCTCCAATTACATGATTCTTAACATAAGCAAAAATATCTCCAAAAACAGTTATCATAAATGGAGTCACTGTTTCATAATCATACATAGGATAACATTCCTCTATAATATACTGATAGTCATTCGGTATAATAGTTCTAAACAAGCCATTACAATAAATGCCAATACCAGCTATTCTCCAAAAAGAAATTAGTTTTTCCGAAACCAAATTATTGTATTGTCGGATATAATCCTCACTAAACTCTTCCAATTTTATAGAATTTCCACTTCTTTCTAAAAATTTCTCAAACATACTACTTAACAATTTCTAAGTTTTCAACTAAATTTACATTCATCTTTATTTTTTTCTGCTCCTCTTCTGTTATAGGAGGAGGGTCTGTTATTAATTTTAACAATTCATTTTCAATATTAAGAGAACGACCTTTTTCTATACTTCCCCATTGTGACCCAATGGACGAATTTATTCTTTTATTTCCCATTTGAGTCACCACATCAACATATCCTCCTGCTATCTGATCAGGATTATGTAATGCTGCTAAGCCTTCCAATTCTGAGTCAACCATTGCCTCTATAGCCTTAATATCCATATCTTCATACAATAAAAGATACTCATCAATTTTAGCATTCCTATATCTATCCCTAAAATCTTCTTGAATTTTCTTAGATTTAGGATTACGCCCATATTTTTTAAAATTCTCCCTATTTTTCAGCCACTCAAATATAGTCATATTATTTATTCCATCCTGCTGCATTTGCAATTGCTTCCTCATTTCAATTTCATAAAATGGATCTTTTTGAAATTTCTTCTTTAATTGAAATGGAGGTTTTACAAAAATTACAGAAAGACTTTTCTTATTTGAATCATTGCTAACCGAATCATCTTTCCTCTCGGTAGAAGTTTGATATATAATTGAAACATCCGACACCTTCCACACCTTCTCCCTAACCTCCAGATTATTCCTTTTGATAATCCCCGGTGACAAATACAGCACCATCATCATCGGAGAGTTTCCTACACTCATATACTCTTCTATTTTCACACAGAAGCAGTCCCAGAACCGGAAAATGTCCGCAATCTCCACTTCGTTGTAGATGAAATGGATTTCCCCGTTGTGCATGGCTCCTTCGTTCAGCCAGTCATAGAAGAACTGTTCTTCACCCTTGCACTCAAACGCAAGCGTAATCAGGTCTCCCTCGACCGGCAGACACTCCCGATTGCCGATTTCCTCGCATACTTGGATGTGGAGTTGTATGATTTTTCTCAGATTCGGGTCATCATAGTGCCGGATGTGGCACCGATAGTTATAATAGAGTATCGGCACCTCCATTCCTCTTATTTTCAGAATAGTTTCATAAATCATGATAATACAGTTTCAGGTGAATGACTATGGTAATAGGTCACGGCTGATCCAATAGTATGTCTGCCCGTTGGACTGGAACGGCTTGCCGGCGGCTTCGTCCAGCAGTTTTTTCTTTTCCTTGAAATATTCAATCAGCATGTCCAGCTCCGCATCCGTAATCATTTTCTTTTTCCGCAAGTCCTTGACACGGTAAACTTCAAAGAAAGGATAGTCGGTCGGGCAGGAGGTAAACCTTTGCAAGACCTCTGATAGGGGCATTCTCAGGAAAGTCTTTCTCCCTACCTTGCAATATCTGTCCCTGTTGCGCTCTGAAAGGAAATGTCTGACCAGTTTTCTCCTTGCACGGCGGGTTGAGGCATATTCCGGTGCGTTCAGGCTGTCCGTCTTTACACGTACGGTAGATTCTTCGGCATCTGCCTGTAGGTAGTCGTCCGGACAGTCGCAGATATCCACCTTCGCTTGCTTTTTCTTTTTGACCGCTTCGTATTTATAGTCAACGATCAGCTTGGAGGGTGCTTCCACATACTTTCTCAACCGTTTGAACTCCTCTTCGTTGACAAGCAGATAATAGTCCAGTGTGGAGGACAGCGAGTCCGGCAGTACGATTGGCTGTGCAGGCAGGCTCCAGGCAGGTTCGGTATCCGGAAGTACGGATAGCATGGGGTGTACCCCCGACTGGCGGATATGGTAATAAGCTGTCATTGTCGAATCTGTCCTATATCGGTGTGTACCCACTTCGTCGAATGCCCTTGCCAGACTGTTGCTCAGCAGGGTATTGTCAAACTTCACTTGTATCAGCATGGAATCCACGGCGGTGGTCAGTCCTTCCAGTTCCAGCGATTCGTTCTTTTGCGGAAACACCAGCCATCCCTGTGTCATGCTCCGATTTGGAAAGTCCAGACAATAGGTGTTATGGTTCACCTCCGCATATTCGTTTTCATTTCTGATTTGTTCGGGATATACAATCAGTTCCCGTTTTTTCCGGCTGATGCGTGGTGCCGAGCAATCTATCATGTTCCCGATTTGCAGCACGAAGTTGTTGAAGTTATCCGGTTCTCCTCCGTAGAGCTGGAAGCCGATCATGCGGCAGTTGTTTTTTACCAGCTTGTTCACCAAGGTGGAGTCTGCCCACTCGCTGTTGAACCCTTTATCGCCGATGACAACCAGGATATTGGTTTCATCTGGACATTTGTTGAATTGCTCCACTCCGATCCGAAGGCCGGACCAGCTGCCGAATCGTCCGTATGTAGGTTTCAGTTGCTCGGCATTACGTGCTTTGGCGGAAAGGAAATCAAGCAGCTCCATGTAGTCGGGAGTCAGTTTGCAGATGGGGTCTTTCCGGCTGTCCGGTTCGTTGAAGGTAAGCACGGCACCGAACCTGAAAGAAAAGCTGTCGTCATTCACCAGTTGCGATTGCAGTCCTTGGATGGCATTCACCACGGCTGGAAACCGTTGGATGGTGTTCTCTTTTCCTTCCAGGACAAACATGAGGTTTATTTTTTGCAGGTCCTTCTCTATCTTGTTTTTGAAAGTCCCGTAATAGATTGGATTGCCGTTGACATTCAGCACATAGCTTTCCCGTTTGTCGATGACCGGCATCGGAAGCCGGGTTTTGAAGCAGAAGCTCGTGTCATTGTTCCGGTAGGACAGTACCGGGCTGTAGCGGATAGCAGGCTGGCTGGCCGAAAGTTGCAGTTTCCGCTTCAGGTCGTTGGATGATAGCGGCAAGGTGTCTTTCCGTTCCCTGTCTTTAAAAACAAGCGTGCTGTCCGGCAGCGAGGTTATGTCTATATGGAGCTGCTGTTCGGGGGCGGTCAGCAGGCGTTCGTCTATCCATCCGATGACAGCATGCCCTATGCTGTCTGCGTCAAGCTGCGGCTTGTCTGCCACGAGGGTGCATCCTTTGTCTTCCGATATTTGATAAGGATATACGACACTGTAAAATGGAATCTTGCCAGCCTCTTGTGTCAGGTCTGTATTTTTGAACAGTTTTACGGAGTCGTTGGCAAAATACGTTTTTGGGGTGGCCAATGCCACGCTGTCGTTCAGCATGACCACCTGTTTGTTTTTGAATCCGGTAACAATGTCGGTAAAGCCGCTCCGGGTCAGCAACAGGTCGTTTTGGTTGATCCATCCGCAGTATTTTGCCTGTTTCCATTCTTTCAGTTTCCCGTTTTTCAGAATGGCTGGGTCGTATTGAATGACTCTGAGCCAGTCTCCTTTTCGCTTGATGACGAGAAATGCGTCCATGTATTTCACAGACTGCATCTCGTTCTTTCCGCTCGGACTCAGATAGGATGTTCCTGCTTCATTGGCAAAGACAATCCACGGGGTATGCTTGGGCAGTGTCTGGCTGCGGGGAGCCTTTACCCCTTCTATGGAATAGTTTCGCATATATTCACGGGGTACATTCTTTATCCGCATAAAACGGTGTACCGGTCCGCAGGATGCCATACAGATGATGCACCCGCAAATCCATCCTCCTTTTATGAGTGTCGATATGCAATTCTTTTTCATGCCTCATTTGTTTTTTTGTTCGGAAAAGCGTTCGTGCTGTGTTACCATCAGCTGCATCACACATTCGTTGCTCAGGTTGTCTCCCATATCGACGAACACCTCGTCTATAAGGGTTTTCCTGCGTGCTATGATTTTCAGTCCTTGGCAATAGGAATAGAAATCATTCTTCTTGCTGTTGTTGACGGTTACCGCTATGTCCGGATTTCCGCAAAGGTATTTCTTCAGGATATAATTGTAATGGGTATTGAACGGCTTGCCGTCCACGATGGCTTGCAAGTGTTCACGGATGTCATTGCCGATGATGACAAGCACGTCTGTCGAGTCGTTCTCCGTATATTGGGGAAGGATTTCAATGGTGTGCCGGACCGGATATTGGGTATTCTCCGTAGTCAGCAGAACCTCGTATATGCCGGGTTCTGTATAGGCGTAGAGTGGATTCTGCTCCCGCGAATCGACAATTCCGGATTCTCCGAACTGCCAGCGCCATTCTTTCGACGGACCGTATCCTTTGAAAGATACGATTTCTCCTTGAAAGGCGGTTGCCGGTGCTTTCATCCTGACAAGCTCGTCGCTTCCGTAATCATCCCGGCTCCTGTGTACTGTGATGATCTGTTTCCTTTCCAGTCCTCCGTCCACTTGAAGGCGCACTTGGTAGCGTCCCGGTTTCTTGAACACGTATTCTCCGCTCCGTTCGTGTGATATGTCCCCGTTGCCGAATTCCCAAAGCCAGGAGCGTGCGTTGCGGGTGCTGTCTGCATAATGGACCGTTTCTCCGGTTTCCACCTCTATGGGGGTCAGTGTCATACGCACGGTGCGGCTGGAAAAGAACAGCCGGATCAGTATGGCGACAAGGATGCACAGCAGCATGGCTGCGATTACGAACAGAATCTTTCTGGTATAAATTTTTCCCATGTCATTTGTTTTTAGTTCCTGAGCGCAAGTCTTCCTCCTTTTTCTGCAAGCCTATCTCGCACTCCTCCAGATTGGCTTTGAACAGACTTATGTTTTGTCCGATACTCCATAGCTGTTTCCTGTCGGACAGCCACATGGCATAAAAGTCGGCAATGTGCATGAACAGCTTGTATCGCTTGTCCCAGCTGTTCCTTTCGTATGTGTTCCGCAGGTTGTTTATCAGATAATGGATGTCGTCTTCTTCATACTGGGCGTAAACGCCCGGTTCAAATGTTTCTATTTTACGGAACAGGGAGTCCACCGGCAACTGGCTTTCCGCTTGTTCCTGCTGGAAATCCTTGATGCGGTTCATCTTGATCTTTACGAACTCTTTCTGTTCAAACATCTTGAAATCTGAGTTCCACATGAAGATTACCAGACAACACGCTACGGTTGTCAGGAAAAAGAACAGGAATACATAGGCATGTCCCATGAATATTTCCCGTTTGTTCATTGTCTTTCTGTTGTTGTCCATGGCTTTCCGTTTTATTGTTTGTTGCCGCCGGAACCCACATTCAGGTTACGCCTTGTTTTCCAGTTGTCTTGGATGCACTGCATCAGGTCTTTCTTCACCATCTCTTCCTGGATATTCAGCAGACGGATGGAGTCTTTTACCCCGAGGAAGATGTTGAGGTTTTCCAGCAGCTGCCTGTAAAGCCTGCAATCTTTGGTGTCCATGCCTTGGACATATTTGAGCAGGTTCATCTTGCGCGTACTGACAACGCTTTGCAGGAGCTTGTCGTTTATTTGCGGTGAAGTGTTCATCAGTTTCATGTACTGGTAGATGGAGTCCATGCTGTTCGACAGGGACAGCTCTTTGGCATAGATATGGTCATATTCCAGTGCCTGCTCCGTGATTCGCTTTACTTCTATGCCGGAGGTTTTCAGGAAACAGGCAAAGATGCTTACCGCAAGGATGGTGCAGCATGTCAGATAGCCCGCGAATCTCAGATAGGCTTTCCTTACTTCTGTGTTGTTTTTCGGTTTCATATAGGATGATGTTTTATATTCATAAATAGGTGCTGATACCCAGATAGGCGCCTTGTTCGGTTGGGGTTCCCAGCCTGAACCGGGCATCTTCCTGCTGGATGATGTAGCGGATCTGTATCTCCTTGTCCGAGGGAAGGAACAGTTCTGTCAGCGCATTCAGTATTTTACTGTCGGCAGCGCCGGGAAAGAAGCTCTCCATCCGTCGGGCGGACAGTGGACCGATTTCTACCAGCATCTGGTAGGTGCCGTCGGCAAAACTGTTTCCCAGAACCATGTCGTCTCCCAGAATGCAGCTTCCCAATTTGGGAATAAGGCAGGAATCCACTTCCACCACGCATTTGTCTCCTCTCTTGATATGCACGGGCACACCGGTCAGAATGGTCATGCACTCGCCGGCTTTGGAGAGGCTCGCTGTAATCTGTTCCATATAGGCCAGCATATGGATAAGCATGACCGCCAGATGGGTCGGCAGCAGTTCCAGTACGGGCCATTGACCGGAAAAGATGCTTACGAAATCCGGATGTACGTTCATCTCGTCAATGCGGCGTTCCTTATTCTGGAAGGCTACCAGCATATGGTCCAGGGAGATTTCGAAAGGCTTGAAGAAACGGCGGGCGAAAAATTCCTCTTCGCGGTGGATGCGGATTTCGTCCAGCACCTGTTCCTTCGATATTTTCTCGGACTGGTAAAGGTTCTTGTGGAATATGCCTTCGGGCAGCTCGTCATAAAGGCTTCTCCTGTTCACATAAAGATACAGGTAATCCGTCAGGTCATAATGGGAATATTCCGGGTGGATGTCATGGATGTCTTTCGAGAATCCGCGCCGGATGTCTCCCCGTCTGAATATGAGGGTACGCTCTGCATCATACCCGGCCTCTTTCAGTCCGCTGGCCACCACTTCCGCCTTGAAGTCGGTATCCGGCAGGTTGAATGAATGGGAATGTTCGTCAAACCGTACTATTTTATCTTGTTCTTCCGTCATGTCCGTTCGCTTATAGGGGATTAGTCCAGTATGTTCCAGCGTGACTCGCTCGATTCTTTCGGTTGTCTGGAGCGTTCGGCGACAACGATGTTTTCCTTGTGCTTGCCGATATATTCCAGACGGCTGAGGGTTGTCCACAGGTCATTGAACAGGTATAGGAAACGTTCCGCCGTAACCATCAGTTGGCGGATATTGTGGTGGTTGTACAGCAGCCCGCAATTTTCCCTCAGCAGGCCTTCGTAGGCACCGGGAGTGATGCCGTTCCATTCGTTGAAGTATTTCAGCAGGTCCTCCTTGTCTTCCTTGTCCATGAAACTCAGGCATACATACAGGCGGTGAGCCAATGTGGAGAATACATTCAGGAAGTGTAGCGGTGAATAGTATTGCCCCTCGTTGCGGAAGGAGAAGTAGATATCGGATATGAACAGCATGACATGGCGGCACAGCATACCGATGTTGGTGGCCAGGCTGGTCTGTTTTTCTGCATTCTCCACTTTGGCAAGGATGTCAAACGAAGCTTTTTCTATGGAATCCACGAGTTGCCCGAATTTGGTATAGTAGCCTTTCAGGTCCGGATGGCTGGACATGCTTGTGCATGGCGGGATGAAGTTTCCGTCCACTTCACAGCGGTTTCCGTTCTTGCGCAGGCGGCCGATCAGCAGAAAGTGTCTTCCCAGCTCGCTTCCGTCGGTCTGTCCGCTCGGCAGCACGCTCAACGCATATTTGGGTAAGGCATTGGGCTGGCGTGGACTGATTTCCTTCTCGTTCGGAATACCCGAAGGAAGATGCTCGAAAGGGTCTGCCATCAGTATGACATCCCACCGCTTGTCCTTTTCTTCTTCCTCTTCTGTAGGGATATGGAAACTGGCGGTGAGTTCGTCATCCTCACCGGCATCATAATCTATCAGGTAACCTCCGGAAGTAAGGGCGTGGCAACGTTTCAATCGGACTTCCAAGGTGCCTGTAACGAGTTCCGTAATGCTGAAATCGCCGGAAACCGGTTCTCCTTTCTTGAATGGCAGGAGTCCGTAGGTATTGCGGTTCAGATGAAACGACTGGTATTCGCACAACCGGTCCGTAAAGTGGTCTTCCTGTTGGGTGAAATGCCCTTTGTTGACGGGCATTCCGTCCGCCCAGTTTACCAGCGGATATTTTTTCTTTTGGCTCTGTTTTCCTATCATAATGTTTCTATTTAATATTCGTTATACTTTATAAGTTCGTTTGCCACACGCTTGGCTATGATTACATCGTGTCTTTTCAGCTTGTTGCCGGCAAGTGTAACGTCGGGGTCTATATAGCGCCGTCTCTTGAAAAAGGACGGTTTGGTATAGAATACCCATTCGTAATAGGCTCCTCCTTCATTCTTATATACGATGGGCGAAGACGGTGATTTGAGGTTGCAGTCGTCAATCATGCGCTGGAACCACTGCCCGAAGATGACATCCTCGGATGCCTTGCCGGTTATGCGTTCCGATGCGGGGTCATCCACCCTGCGGAATATGTCCACATCCATTACGATGCTCCGTTCACGGTTGATGTACAAGGTATCCGAGTCATATTCCTCCGAATATTTCCATACTTTATAAATTTCAATGGGTATGTCGAAATAGCTGTTCACCGTTTGGGAATACAGGAGTGGAAATGCAAAGGGCAGCAGGCAGGTGGAGGCCCAGATGCCGTACTGGAGTTCGTTGCAGAGGTTGAACACTACGGAAAAGAGTCCGGCTCCCAGAAGCATGACCGTAACCGTCAGCAGGCATTGGATGCCGAAAGAAGGCATTTCCTTGCTTGACGCGAACACTTTGCGAAGGATGAGCCGGTTGTAATATCCGGCAGTCCAGTACAGGATGACCAGCAGGATGTAGGCATAAGGCATGAAGTTATAGTCCATGAATCCGGACAGGCCGGGCAGGGCAAGGATTATGCCGCACAGCAGCAGATACGCAATCAGTTTTTTGTTGTTGAGCAGTTTGTTCTTGCGTGCGATAAAATAGGCCGCGATTCCGAAAATCACGGTCAGCAGCGGCATCAGCAGGTACGATGAAATGAGATGTTGGGTAACTGGGTTCATAAGTATGGTATTTATGCTTTATTGTATTCTATGAATATCCGGTAGTTGAATGTGTCCGGCGAACAGGCCGAGAGTTTGGTACGCAGATTGTCTTTTATCTGTTTTTCCTGCGAAGGCTCATCCAGTTTCGTTCCAAGAATCAGATGGACTTCTTTGGTTCGGATCAGTCCTTCGTGCGGCATCGGGCTGATTTCCACCCCGTTCCGGATTTCTGTCCGCACCAGCAGTTCTCCGAGTTCTTTTTTGCAGAAGCTGGCTATGTCGTTCTGTGTCAGGACACGGCCGTGCGAAATGAAGGCGTATTTGTAGATGTCAATCCGTTCTCTGTTTTGGGGGGCTTGTTTCCCGCCGTAGGTGGTACTGACCAGAGCCAGTGTCTTCGGGTCCAGGTAAGTGGTGGCATTGGGGGACAGGTTTACGCCTGCCTGTATCCGGTTTCCTACCTCACAGTTGGTTGTCCAGTATTTGACGGTAATCTGCCCCTTGCCGGACAATTCGTCAATCATAAGGTAATAAGGTGTTTCCCTGAACTCGTTCATGTTGTCCGCTGTCTGTTTCATTTGCGCCATCAGCTGCTCCATCTGGATGGTAAGTGCCTGTAGCTTGATGCTTGATACGGCATTGAAGGCATGGGTCTCGTCATCCAGCAGGTCGGACAGATAGCCGAGCAGCTCCTTGGCGGAACGGGAGTCGAAACGCTCGCATCCTCCTTTGCGGATGGAGTAGGTTCCATAGCTTTCCGTGGAATCCTTTGCGGAATAGAGGAGTTCATGGTAGTTCTTTCCGTCAGAATCCTTCACGCTGTGTACGGACAGAAGGGATTCGTAGCTGCCCGTGCGCAAGGGTATCACCCTGAAAGTTTCCTCAAGGGTGGTCGTCTGTTCGTGAAGCGTCTTGTTCTCTACAGGCACGATGTTGATGCCGGCATGAAGTTCTTCAAGGACTTCCGTTGTGAAATGGGCGGGGAACTGTATCTTCACCCATACCAGCTTGTCCTGCATCTTCTCCAGAACGGCCTCTTTGAAACAGGACCGCAGGGTGTCCGGAAGGTTTTTCCTGCAGGAACCGTCGAGTGGAAAGGACTGCGATACCTTCAGAAAATGTTTGCTGTAAATATCCATGACTTCCTTGTCTATGACGGACATTACGTCATAGTCTTGGAAAAAGGCACGGGTTGGTTCTTTCTGTATGGTTGTCTTTTCATGGATTCCCCCTTCCATCACGACTGTCTTCCCTTCTACGGACCATTCCGTACAGGGGAGCAGGAGCAGATATTCATAGCTCTCCGTAAGGTTGGGAAAATCTAGATAGAACGAAAAGTCTTCAAGGTCGGAAATGGATTCATCCACCGCCATTCCTAACCAGACGGTACGCGGAGACATCCTTGTCTCTGCACGGGCAATCATGGTCTTCTCCAAGGTAGGGGCTATCCGGTAGAGAAGGTCGTCGCAGACCATATATTTCACGTCGGCTTTGTGCAGCAGGGTATCGCAGGCGGGATAAAACGATACGCTTCCGGTCGATAGCTTCCGGGTAAGCGAGTCGCTCTCGTAATACATGCCCGATTCCCGGGTTATCAGGTAACACGGTTCTATGGGATAGGCGTGTACGATGCCGTGTGCGGGAAAGGGTGAGGTAAGGATGTCCGGGGTAAGGATTCGGGCGGTCTTTTCCAGCAGCCTTGTCTCGATGGCGGTAAAATCCTCTCCCAGCATATATATCTCGTTGGACAATGCTTCCAGCAGGAGCTTGACAACCGGGTCGAAGTTTTCCGCCTTTTTTATTCCCCAGAAAGCCGCAGCGTATTTCAGCATACGGTTTCTGATTTGCTCTTTATTGTATTTTTCTGTACTCATAATCCTTTCATCGGGTTGAAATCGGTCCTAAATAGATTACATAATAGAAACACCGTTTTTCTCCGGTATGTACCAGGGTTCCATATACATATACTTGTACACGTTTCTTTACGGCGGGAGCATCAAATACATTGTCCTGTCGGGTGGTGTCATCAATGATGACACGTACATTTACACCCGTAAGCCGCTTCTCGTGCCGGGTAATTGCCTTGGTTATGTATTCCGAGAATTGTCCTTCCCAACGGGTGTGTGAGACAATGCTTTCAAAGTCGAGAAAAAAGATCTCACAGCCGAACTCCTTGTCAAAGGCATGTTCGCCGGGAGCCGTACTGATCAGCAGTTCGATAAACTGGTCGATGGACTCGATTTCCGAGCAGGATGCAAGACGGCTGTTTTCCACATCCTCGCTGAGCAAGGCTTCAAAATCCAGGGGCAATTTGCAAAACTTTGTTTCCATACTTGTCAGTGCCATTCGTTTTCAAATTCTTCGTCTATGAATTTTAGTGTTCTTGCGGCAAACAGAAGGACGATGCTGCTGGAATTGGAGATACGGTCAACCTTGCGTTGCAGACGGATGCAGTTCCCTTCCACAAAGCGCAAGGCAAATGCCGCTTGTTGGTCGGGTTGCTCCTTCAGGTAGATCCGTATTTCGCCGTCTTCATGGGAGTGGCTGTATGCGGCCCATCTCAACAGCTCGTCACCCGGCATCCCGCTGAGGGTACAGGTGACGAATCCGCCGTATGCCTCACCTTCAGGCAATCCGTCACGGTCTGTATTCCGCTTGAATTGCAGGTCGAACTCTTCAATGCTGTATGTCTCATGGCAGACGGACAGCCGCATCACGTAGCGGTCATCCGGCATTGAGGATTTTTTGTTTCTGAACAATGAAGTGAACCAGTTCATGATTATAAGTTTAAGTGACACGAATCGCCGGTCTCCATTTCCCGGAAGTGGATGAATAGTGAGGTACGGCTCTCTTTGGTTGTTGAATGCACATTGAAATCAAGGCATTTTGCTCCCTTGAAACGGATGATCTCTTTGGGAGTACCGGGCAGGCCGGAAGTGTTCATCACCTCTCCGTCCTTCAGGATTCTTGAATTGAACATCCATTCCAAGAGTTCCTCTGTAGGAAATCCGGCAATGCTTACCCGTATTTTACCGCCGTAGGTCTTCCCGGTTACCTTTCCGTTAGGAGTGGTTTCTTTCCGGAAGTCATACTCGTAGCCCAGCAGGTCGTATGCCTGCACTTCTTCATGCTCCGAGGGTTCGGCTGTCCAGAACTTGATATACGATTGTGCACTCATATCCTTATGTTATTTTATTCTTCTTCACTCATCAGATTGGTTTGCAGCATGGCGGTCAGGGTCCGTTCCTCGTTCATGCGTGATTCAACGAACAGTACCGTGTCTTGGCTGTCCAGATGCTTGCGTACATAGGCTCGCAGGTAGGCTTTGAATGCCTGTACCTTTGTCCGGTATTCCTCTAAGGGAAGGGCAAAGATATCTTGCGTCCCGACCCGTTCCAGACCGTATCTCTCCAGTTCTTCTTCAAATGACTTTTTTGATTGATCATTGGAGATTGTATAAATTATTAATACCTTATACTCTTTCATAAACAATGAAATTAAAAAAATAAATAGGGTGTCCAGTTTGATGTTCCAGCTTTTAGTTCAAAAAAGATATGATGCAAGTTCCAAAGTGCTGATAATCATATCTCTTTAAAATATATTGATTCAATGAATTAGCTATGCTTTTTTGTATGTTAAAATTGTACCTAAAAACAATAGTGTTATAGTTAATAATCAATATCTTAAGTTGTTAAATCAATACCAAAAACGAGAGCGTAGAACTGGACACCCTAAAAAATAAAGCAAATCCTAATAATACAATAAAAGGAGTAAATATGAAAAGATATGCCCATACATTAGAACTATGTTCATAAATTTTTCTTTCCATAATTCGTTCATTTCTATGTTTATACCGATAATAAAAATAGAGACTACTCCATAATAAAATCATAATAATGAAAACCACCAAAAACACATTACTTGGATTTTTTTGTGGTGAATATCCCATTATAATATAATAGTATATAATTGCAATATCTGCCAAATAGAATAATAAGACTGTAGACATAATAAATGGAACATGTATATTTAAATACATACTTGTGTCCATATATCGAGTCAATACTTGAATTTTATAAAACAAATATTCTAAGATTTTATGCATAACTTTATTCATTAAAATATCCAAAGCCATCTGTAGCTGTATCCACCAAATAGTAAATAGAACTAATAGCAAATCCCCATGGTCCCAATATACCTATATAGGTAAATCCCACATCTAATGCTGCTTTAACAAATTTCTTTTCCAATGTTCTTCCATCTTCTACAAATATTAAGGAAACAGAATAACCAGCAGAAGCATACGAACTCCAGTTTCCAAGCATTTTCATACCTTTTAAATATTTAGTCCCGGTTTTTCCAATTGCTTGAGCCTCTTTAAGTAATTGCTGCTTTTTATCGAGTGAATTAAACTGCTTCCAAGAATAACCATGAAAACTTCTTATTCCATAATCTATTATTTCAGTTTTCGCACCTAACCCAATACCAAAAGCTCCAATTCCTGTATTAATATTATCAAGAATTTCCTTATTAAAGCCCACTCCATCTGTAATGTCAAAATCTTGTTTAATTCCTTTCTCATGTATATAAGAACGAATCGTTTTTGAATCACTCAAAAGAATATTTCCTTTTGAATCTGTAGCTTCTATATAAATAAAATAATTACCACCTTCCTGATTCAAATACACATTAACCTTACCTTGTTCTTTTGGAAAAGTTACAGACCGGTTTCCCACAGCAACAGTTATGGTTCCATTACCATTATCATAAGTTATTCTTTCAATTATATCTTCAGTAGTGTATCCCATGCTCAAAAAGATGCGCTCTGGACTATCATCTATAGCTTGATAAAAAAGAGGGTGTAACTCACAACTGCTCCATTGCACATTACCATCTGTAATCCTGAAAGCCTGTGCTGGCATATACACAGGACAGGTATATCCAATACCCTTGACATAACCTGTATATGGAACTCCTATTGATTTTAGAAACTCAAAATCCTCTAGAGTTATTATTCTATTATTCAGAATATCGCCCATTACTTTACCCACCGATTATCAAATTCAATACCATTCACGCTTACACTCTCTGGAGATAGAATCAGACTTGTTGACAATCCTTGTCCCAAAGCCTCTATAACCCGTCTCAGATTGACACAATATGCATTCGTAAACGCCACCTCAAACACGATTCCGGACGTTCCAGTCTTGAACAGAACTGCCCCGTTCTTTTTCACCCACGGTTTCACAGCCCATCCGTAGATGTTGCTTTTCACCGTCTGCGAAAGGGTTATCATGATTCGTCCTCCACGCACTTCGCCTTCCGGTTGGTTCTTTAGGTTATCTACTGGCTGGTGAAAACCTATTTTGAACTGTTCCACTGCATATTCGTCGCCGTCAACGCTGAATATGACATTCACGTTGCTGTCCACTTGCGGAAAATTAAAAAGTCCCATAACGCTGCTGTTTTTAAAACACCCACTGATTTTCAAACTCTTCTGTACCGAATGCCAGTTTCTGTGCCTGTACGGTCAGTTTGGTCGCAATATAGCTTTTGCCCTGCCGGATATAGCTGATTTCCATATCCACACAGGTCGCTTTCTCAAAGAGTATCTTTTCGAGTGTGGAGCCTTGGTTGTCATGGACTACGATGGCTCCGCTCTGGTATTTACGGGCATCCAGCATCCACTGGATCATGTCACGGTTGGGAAGATGAGGGTAGGTTACATAAAACGTGCCGCCTTTTACCTCGGTCTGTGCCTGTCCTTTGATATCTATCCCTTGGGCAAATCCGAATTCGCAACCGATGAGCTGGTAGCTGTCCTTGTACATGTCGGTCAGTGAGGAGGCAGCCAGGTTGCCTATCTTTAAGAATACGGTATATCCAAACATAGTGTACTTGATTATTGGTGAATATTCCAGGTTAATTCATTCTGTTCGTCCAGACCTACCTCCAGACTTTTTCCTTTGCCCAGCTCCTCGTTGATGATAAGCCGTGAAATCGGTCTGCGCAGATAGTTACGGATTACACCGGCCACTTGGCGGGCACCGTATTTGGGTGTGAATCCTTTGTGTGCAAGCATCTTACGGGCATCATCGGTGATGGTTATGCCGATACCCTGCTTGTCCAGAAGTTTTCTGACTCCGTTGAACTGTATGTCGAATATTTTCAGGAGTATGTCTTCGCGGATGGGGGAGAACGGAACGATTTCAGACAGGCGTGCCAGAAACTCCGGACGGAAATACTGCCCCATCACCTCCATGATCTGGGTGGTGGACGGAACATTGCCGGACTCAAGTTGCTTGGTCAGCCACTCGCTTCCTACATTGGATGTGAACAGCACGATGGAGTTGGAGAAATCCCCTTCCTTGCCCAGACGGTCATGCAGTTTTCCCTCGTCCATGATTTGCAGGAAAATGTCATATACGGACGGGTGCGCTTTCTCTATTTCATCAAAAAGGACAACGGCGTATGGCTGTTGCCGTATTTTATTGACCAGCATGCCGCCTTCCTCATATCCCACATATCCCGGAGGCGCTCCGTACAGCAGGGCGGCGGAGTGTTCTTCCTTGAACTCGGACATGTCGAAACGGATCATGGATTTCTCGTCATTGAACAGGGCTTCCGCCAGTGCTTTGGCAAGTTCGGTCTTGCCGGTACCGGTGGGTCCCAGCAGGAAGAAGGAGCCGATGGGCTGTCCCGGCTTGTTCATGCCGCTACGGGATTCCAGGATGGCATCCGTCAATGTCTTCAGGGCCTGGTCCTGTCCGACGACGCGTCGCCTCAGATAATCTTCCATATTGAGTAGCCGTTCCTTTTCCTGCGACTGTATCTTGCCGATAGGGATGCCTGTCTTGCTGGCGACAACGGCGGCTACCTCATAGATACCCACCTCCTCTATTTTCTTCTCTGCAAATTGGAGGAGGACGTTCAATGCGTTTCTCAGATAGCCGGTCAGTTCTTCATACTCCTGCAATTCATGGATATCCGCTTCATCGGGTATGACTCCTAAAAGGATGGGGCTTAATTTGTTGTGCATTACGAAAAGCAGCGTTTTCAGTTCTTCGGTCTTTTCCTGAAGGTCCTTTTCGTCCTTTTCTATTTCATCCAGCCCGGATAGCAGGGTCTCCACATTCTTCTTTCCTGTTTCATTGACCATCTTGATGGCGGAGAGCGTCATGTCCAGCAGACCGATGGCGGAATCAGGCAGACGGCGGTCTTTGATATACCGTTTGGCAAGACGGACACATTCGGCTACGGCTTCGTTGCTGATTCTTACATGATGGTAGTCCACGTATTGTTTCTGCACGGAGTGTAGCATCTGGATAGCGGACTTTATGTCCGGTTCGCTTACCTGTATGACCTCGAAACGGCGGCTGAAAGCATGGTCCGGCTCGATGATTTTGCGGTATTCGTCAATGGTGGTGGCGCCGATGACGGTCAGGTCGCCGTGCGACAGTTCGGATTTCAATACATTTCCCGCACCGGTATTTCCTTGTCGGTTGTCCAGCAATACATGGATTTCGTCAATAAACAGGATTGCATTGTCGATATTCCGCAATTCTTTCAGGATGTTTTTCAGGCGGTCCTCGATTTCCCCCTTGTAGGTGGCTCCCGCAATCAGGGAGGCGTTGTCCAGTTCAAATACACGGGTTTCTTCCAGAAACGAGGGCACTTTATGGCTGACTATCTCCCAGGCAAGTCCGTAAACCAGTGCTGTCTTTCCTACTCCGGCATCACCGACAATCAGGACATTGGACTTGCTCCGGCTTCCCAGTATCTCCATGACCATACGGTTTTCACGGTCGCGGTTGATGACCGGATGCAGCTTGTTGGCCGCATCTTCGGTTAGATCCACACAGTATTTGCCCAAGAAGGAGGATGAGGCGGAAGTCGGGGCATAGGACTTCTCCGTAGTGGCAGAAGGACATGCCGGCTGCCCGTTACCTATATATATGGAATGGATATCCTTTTCCAGAATGGGGAAAGACCTGAGCTGGTCGCTGGAAAAAGCGACACCGGGCTTTGCCAGTGCCAATAGCACACAGATGGGATTGATGTCGAACAGCCCGAACTGGATTCGTGCATCGTCTGCGGCACGGAAAACGGCGTCAATCCGTTCCGAAGGCTTGATTTCGGACAACTGGGTGGATTTCGGGCATTGTTCGATATACACGTCCGCCCATTCCTCCAGATAGCCTAAATCCTTGCCTATACTTATTATAAAATCTCTTAACCCTACATCTTTATGAAGTAGAGCCTTCAACAAATGCGAGGGTGTATAACACTCGTTCGCATTTTCACGAGCCACTGCAAGTGCTATGTTAAGCGCAATTTTTACAGAATCATCAAGATTGATGAAACCAACTCCTGTTTCCATAATCGTAAGATTTAAAAATTGCGCAGGAGAACATTGCAAATATAAGGCAAAAAAAATAATTCGGCTATTGTTGGCAGTGTTTTTTTTATGCTTATGGGCATATTTTCGGCAAAAACAAGAAAAAATCATCAAAAGTTCTTTGTAGTTTTCAGAAAATGCCATATATTGGGCGCAGAAATTGAAGGACAAAGATAGGACTGTAGCAGGCCTCCTTTGACCGGATATTTCAAAATCAACTTATTTTTTAATTTAAAACTTTGAGAATATGGCATTTAAAGCGTCATTTAAGTTTTCGGACTCAAGAGAGTTTGATGTACTGACCTGGAGAGTTAAGTTCAATCGTGATGTGGACCCCAAAGGCCGTCCGGCATCTGACATTTATGGTGGCACAATCTATGTGGAAATCGAATCAACTCCCGATACCATTGTGCTGGATAAGATGTTCAAGCAGTACCAGCCCGTAAACGGAAACATCGTCTTCAAGAAAGCGGATGAAGATGCCAAAATGAAGGAATTGGTGTTCGAAAATGGTTATGTGGTGGATTACGAAGAGGCACTGAATGTGGCTAACCCTTATCCGATGACAATCAAGTTCGCCATTTCTGCACAGACCGTGAAGATGGACGAGGCTACATTTGTACAGGATTGGCCGGAAAACAACTAATGGTTGTTTCCTAATCAAAGTTTTAAGGTGCCGGAATATACCAATTCCGGTTATTTCGGCACCAAAAAACATACCGACCAGTCGGATTATTTATTTAAAATCATAGTTTAAGATAGTATGGGAGCAAGTTTTCTGAATTTGGTGGCTACTAAAGTAACCGTGAAAGGAGAAGAACAGAAATTCGTTTCACTGCATCTCCGTCAGGGTTTCAACCGGCATCACACCTTCACTGTGGTGGTGAATTATCTGTCGCCTAACAATACGTTCCAACAGACCCCGGAAAAATTCATCGGCTACATCGGGGAGACAGCCAGCATTTCATTTGTCCATAGGCAGACGGGTGAAAGTTATGACTTCGAGGGAATCATCACTCAAGTGGAAATGGTTGGAAGCATGGGCGAGACAGGCGGAGTGGCCATTCACGGAACAAGCCCTACGATACTGTATGAGAACAACAGGACACTCGATTCTTGGATGGATCAGTCCCTCTCTACCATAATAAAGGAGGTGACGCAGGAGTATGGAAAGGTCAATTTGGTTTCCAATCCCAAGTATGCGGCGCCCATACCCTACATGGCGCAGTATAACGAGAGTGTCTTTGACTTTATGAATCGCCTTTCGGCTCTTTATGGGGAGTGGTTCTATTATGACGGGACGAAAGTGTATTTCGGCAAGCCTGACAGGGACAATACGGAGAAGATTGTTTATGACATGGATTTGGAGGAGGTACGTCTGGTTGCCAATCTGGTACCGGGTAAATCCGCAAGATACGATTATGTAGCGCAGGAGAACAAACAGCATAATGCGGATACGCCTGCCAAACCGGATGGCATGAACGACCTTCAGTCTATTGCACACAGCTGCTCTGAGAAGGCATATACTGCAAAAACGACCTCGGCTGCCGACCCCCATGTAACGGACAAGGCGGAACTGGACGAACAGATGAGGATTGTAAAGAATGCGTCTGGTGCCAATCTTCTGAACATCAAAGGCATAGGAAAGACTTGCCGGATAAGGATTGGTGAAATCATCGATGTTTCTTTCCCTGACAGGATGAAACTGCCTCCTTTAGGCAAGTTCCGTATTGTCGGGATTGAGCATGAGGTACGCCGTGACGGACATTACTCCAATAGTTTTGTCGGTGTGCCGGACGGTACGGTACATATTCCTGTTCCCGATGTGAAGCGACCGTTGGCGTTGCCGGAACTGGCTACGGTGAAGGAAAACAACGACGACAAGGGACAGGGACGTGTGAAAGTGGCTTTCGACTGGCAGAAAAACGGCAAGACAACCAATTGGATCAGGGTGCAGACTCCTAATGCGGGAGTAAGTGGTGCGGTTTCCAAGAATCGCGGATGGGTATTTGTTCCGGAAGTCGGCGATCAGGTTATGGTAAGCTACGAGCATGGCAACCCGGACCGCCCCTATGTTACGGGATCGGTGTTCCATTCCGGTTCAGGTAAAGGAGGGGACAAGGACAACAAGGTCAAGAGCATTATCACACGCAGCGGCAATGCCATCGTTTTCGACGATGAGACGGGAAGCATCGTTATTACCGACCAGACGGGAAAACAGCTGATCATATTGGATGGCACGGATGCCATTACCGTCATGGCGAAAAGAAGCATTACCCTTACCAACGAGGCGGAATCGGTCATCGTAATGGATGATAAGTCGATAGGCTTGCAGGCCGATACCATTGCTCTCGAAGGCAGGAAAAGTGTAACATTGCTGTCCGGCAACGAATGTATGGTGCTCAGCAGCGAAAAGAGTATAATTAGCAGCAGCGGTACCAATATCAAACAGGAGGCGGCAAAGGATTACGATGTTGCTGCAAAGAACGGAACGGTCAACGGTGTAAATCTGATGATAGAGGGAAAGGGAAACGTAACGGTTTCGGGAGGAATAGTAAAGTTTAACTCATAATTCGGTTGGCTATGGGAGCATCTGCATCTGTGATACAGGAATATTACAAAGCAGTCGATTACTGGGCGGACATAGTCGGCAACAGGGACTGGAAACTGTCTGTATGGATTGTCGGGCAGAATGATGTGGACTTGGTGGACAGGTTTCTGGAAATAGAACGTTCTCCGGTAGGGCAGTTCGATGACATATTCTTTCGTTTTGATACGCCGTACAGGGGGGATGACGAGGAATACACTGAACAGCTCTGGCAGGAATATGCGGGTTGGTTTTCAGAAAAGGTTGAGGAGAAGTATGATATTCTCAGGGCTCTGAGGCACGACGGGCTGCTGAAGGAAGAATACATTCCTGATGTGTCGGTTGAGCATACGGCGGGCAACTTGTGGAGAGAGATGTTGCGTTTCAAGGCATGTATCTCCCGGTTGGATGATGCCTTTTTCTGTCTGTACTTTCCTCCGGAACAGGAAAGGGGGTATTCCCGGACAGGATGGTTCGGCAATGTGCTGAAAGAAGGTGTCCCGCAGGGAATCCGGATGACAACCATTGACTTGAAAAAGAACAGGAGTATCCGGCTGGGTGAGTCTCGGGAAGTGGTTTGCATACGCCCGCAGTTCGATATGGCGGCGGCTTTGCATAACCGGATGGCACGGTCGGATAGCGGTAACGACCTGATTGCACCTGAAAATCGGTTCAAGCAGCAGGTTACGGTTGTCATGGATTCTACACAAAAGCAGGATTGGAAATTATTGGACAGAGAAATCCGAAAACTGTTGGATATTGCACAGGAAATAAAGGATACGAATATCCGGATTTCCGCTCTGCTTATCGCATCCGAGGCATGTTATGCTATCAGGGAATATAAGCATAGCATGAAATACAGCGACGAAACCGTCCGGGAGGCGGAAAAGGCGATGCAGGGCGGTGAAACGGCAGGATATAGTTATTGGAAAATGGCTGTTTCCATGAAAGCGGCCATTCTGACAGCCGGGAAAAAACGGGAGGAAGCGGTTGCCTTGTATGACATGATGGCTAAAAAAGCCGTCATGCAAAAGGACCCTTATTATGTCATGGAAGGCTATCGCATGTGTGGTTTCCTGCGCTATGAGGATGGAAAGATGGAACAGGCTTTCGAATATTTTTTGCTTGCCCTGGCAGGAGGCAGCTACCTTTCTGCCGAAATCAGGCGGAGTTCCACGTTCGTTTATGCGGCGTATCTGGCTCTTCATACAGGAAGGCTGGTTCGTGCTCCGATTGATGTCGGGATATTGGAACGGCAGCTCTGCGAATGGATTGGGGAGGATTGGAAGGAACTGGTGGACAATCCGGATATGCAGCAGGCGAAGGCCAGAAGAAGGGGAAGTTTTTTCAGTTGAGCGAGATTTAATTAATATATATTTTAAATTTAAAATTGAATAAGTATGGATCTTGGTAATTATGGAATCGGCGGAAACGAAGTGAAGATTGACGCTTCCGAAGGTATTGCGGAAATTCCACAAAATCGAACCTTATTGGTGGAACAGCTGACGAAGGATGAGCCGGTGGCTCCCGAAGTGGTTGCCGGTCTGACCAACATTGACGAAGTCTTTGCACATTTCCGGCCGGAAATAGATATCGAGTTCGCGGATGCGGACGGTGCTCCCGTAGAGGAAAATTTCCGTTTCCACAATGTCGGTGATTTTTCTGTCAGGAAAATGACGGAACAGAGTTCATTCTTGTCCGGCCTGAATGCGGAAAAGCAGTTTGCGGACAGGATGGAGAAGTCGTTGCGTTCCAACAAGGTGCTGCAACGGGTGCTGGAAAATCCGGAGACACGTGGAGCGTTTGTCAATGCGATTTCTGCCATTTTGGACGATTTGAAGAACAATGAGAAGTCTAACCCCACTAATGAATGATAGTTATGAGCGAACAGAATACACAAAGAGAAGCAGCCGTACAGCAGCAACAGGCTGTGGCGCAGTCCAGAAATCTGAACGCTGAATTGCAGATTCTGGCTAAGTTTGGCGGTTTCAATGTCTTGGAATCTTCCGTGGACGGCATACAGAACATGAATCCGGAGCGCAAGGCACGGCGGAACATATTCCTTTCCGACCCCGAACGGGCGGCTGAGCGCAAGGAACTGGAAAAACGGCTTGAGATGTGGGTCGATATGTTGAAAGGCAACAAATCCATCAGCGAGATGGTGGAACTGTGCCAGAAGAAGTCTGCGGCGGTGTCCGGTCTGCTATCCCAGAACCAGCTGAAAGCGGTGGAAGAGGTCAGGCAGTTGGAGAAGTCCTACCGCACGGTCATGCTCTTCTACAAGAATACGGATTCCGACAAGATCAAGAATATCTCCATTGTGAACGCTTCGATGAGCCAGCTTACCGATTTGGACAACTCCTTCTTTATCGATGCCATTGCTAACGAGCTTCGTGCGAATTATGACCGTTTGGACTTGCGTACCAACTATTCCCTGCTGGTTATCCCGGGATATTTGGGTTCCAACAAGGTTGTTGAAAAATGGGCAAAGATTGCGCATGACAACAAGGTGATGATTTACACGGATTTCGCTGATCTGGAAAAACCGGATGATGTCATTGAAATGTTCTTTGATTCCAATCTTTCGGGAGGCGATGTGTACAAGTCCAACGTATGTATGACCTGCAACTATCTGGTAGGACGGGGACGCTATGCGGAACTGGGCGAAACCGAAGACTTGCTGATTCCTCCTTCTGCGGCATTGGCCGGCAGTGTGTACAAGACGGTAATGGCACAGGTTACCGCCGGTAAGAAGTATGGTTCCATGAGCGAGGTGGACGGGGTTGCTTTCAACCTGAAAAAAAGCGAGATTTCCGAAATCGAGAAGATTGGCCTGATTCCGATGGTGAAGGAATACGGCAAGGTGATGGCTTTCTCTGCCAAGACATTGTTCAACGGGGACAACTTGGGATTGCAGACCTATTCCGTAGTCCGTGTGTTCGATTGGGTAACGAAAGTGCTGATGGATTTCCTCAACCGCCGTGCCTTTGAGAACTGGAACAGCAAGGCGGAAAGGGATTTGCGTGGTCAGATCAGCAAGTTTTTGGATAGCATACAGGGTCCCGGACGCTTGATTGAGAAATTCAAGATTCTTCGTTTCGAGCGCGATCCGAAGCAGAAAGACCGTATTTTCCTCGACATTCACCTGACTCCTTATTTCCCGGCAAAGAGTTTTGTCATCAAGTTGGAAGGTACAAAAGGGGATGACGAGAACGACTGGAACAGCGACTATGCACAGGATGCATAGGTAAGTCCTTACAGGGACAGCCGGAGTGTGCCGGTTGGAACACCCGGTTGTCTCTTTTTCACATTCTAAAAAATTCTCACCATGTCAGATGTGTTCAAGAATATAGCTGACGCCGCCGGTAGCAGCAGCGTCAGACGGGGCT
>ERZ1023979.141-NODE-141-length-34910-cov-8.368814_pt1 | contig 34910 bp, 28 predicted proteins | sample MGYA00380434_ERZ1023979 | MGnify/ENA primary metagenome ERZ1023979 (study PRJEB33179, sample SAMN07449056) | human gut metagenome | biome: Human-gut; feature: Human associated habitat; material: Faeces | host: Homo sapiens | place: India:Kasaragod | collected...
GGCCGCGCGGCCGGAGGATTATACCGCCCGTCTGGACGACTGCGCCCGGCATGGCGTGAACGTACTGACGTGGGCCGACGAAGATTATCCGGATCTGCTGCGCGCAGTGTCTGCACCGCCGCCCGTGCTGTATTACCGGGGCGACGCGGGCATCCCCAACCGCTGCTTTACATTCGCCATTGTGGGAACGCGGCGCCCCTCCGCCTACGGCGTGGAGGCGACGGCGTCCATCGCGGGCGAATTGGCCCGGGCGGGCGTAGCGCTTGTCTCCGGCCTTGCCACAGGGCTTGACAGCGAGAGCCATAAGGCGGCCGTCCAGGCGGGCGCGCCCACGGTGGCGTGCATCGCCTTCGGGCACGACCTGTGCTACCCCGCCGCCAACCGCACGCTTAAGGGCGTCATCGAGCGGCAGGGCCTGGTGCTCAGCGAATATCCGCCGGGCACCCCGCCGCAGCGCGGTTATTTTCTGCAGCGCAACCGGCTCATTGCGGGGCTGTCCCGCGGGCTGTGCGTGGCCGAAGCGCGCCGCCGTTCGGGCACCATGAACACCGTGGCCGCGGCGCTGGCCGCCGGGAGGGACGTTTTCAGCGTGCCGGGCAGCATTTTTTCGCCGCTGTGCGAGGGCACGAACCAGCTTCTGCGCGAGGGCGCGGTGCCCGCTGTATCGGGCGCGGATATCCTTTTGTGGTATGGTCTGGCCCAGCCGGAGCAGCCGGAAAAAGCAAAGCCGGACGGCGCGCCGCTGAGCCTGGACGCACAGAGGATGCGGGACGCGATGAGCGCCGCGGCGCCGCTGCCGCTGGACGCGCTGTGCGCAAAGACGGGCCTGCCGCCGCCCAAGGCGATGGCGGCTTTGACGGAGCTGGAGCTTGCGGGCTTTTCCCGGCAGCTTGCGGGCCGGCAGTTCCAGCTGAAATAGAAAATGACGGCCCTGTGCTGTTTGAAGGGCATGCCCCTCGGGGCGGCCGCATAGATTTGGATTGTTTTTTTTCTCTTATTATCGCATAATAGAAAGAGCCGCGGGCCGCGCAAGGGAGGCCCGCAAGGGGCGCCGGAGGGCGCCCGGCCGTATTCGGAGCGCCCCGGCGGCGCCCAAAAGCATGTCCGCAGGACGGCTGCTCCCGCGGCGGAAGCTGCCCCGGCTGTCTGCCGGACTCGGCCAAATCCCGGAAAAGGACGGTAACACAATGTCAAAACTCGTGATTGTAGAATCCCCGGCGAAAGCCAAGACCATCCGCAAATACCTGGGCGGCGGATATGAGGTGACGGCCTCCATGGGCCACATCCGCGACCTGCCCCAGAGCCAGCTTGGCATTGACGTCGAGCACGGCTACGCTCCCCAGTATATCAACATCAAGGGCAAGGAAAAAATCATCAAGGAGCTTAAGAGCCTGGCCAAGGAGAGCGACGAAGTGTTCCTCGCCACCGACCCGGACCGTGAGGGCGAGGCCATCAGCTGGCATCTGGCCAATCTGCTGGGCCTGGACACTGCGGCGGAAAACCGCGTCACCTTCGGCGAGATCACCAAAAAGGGCGTGACGCAGGGCATGGCCGCGCCGCGCGCCATTGATATGGACCTGTTCAACGCCCAGCAGGCCCGCCGTGTGCTGGACCGCCTGGTGGGCTACAAGCTCTCGCCCTTTTTGTGGAAAAAGGTGCGCCGGGGGCTTTCCGCGGGGCGTGTGCAGAGCGTGGCCGTGCGCCTGATCGTGGACAGGGAAAAGGAGATCGAGGCGTTCAAGCCCGAGGAATACTGGAACATCGACGCGCTGCTCAGCCCCCCGTCCTCCACAAAAAAATTCACCGCGCGCCTCACGGCGCTGGCCGGCGGCCGGAAGCTGGCCGTGACGAGCGCCGGGCAGAGCGCCGAGATCGTCAAGGCCCTGGACGGCGCGGCTTATACCGTGGCCTCCATCAGCAGGGGCAAGCGGAAAAAGGTGCCCGCGCCCCCGTTTATCACCTCCACCATGCAGCAGGAGGCCAGCCGCCGGCTGGGCTTTACGGCAACGCGCACCATGCGCGCGGCCCAGACGCTGTACGAGGGCGTGGACATTGCGGGGCAGGGCACCATGGGCCTGATCACCTACATGCGTACCGACAGCCTGCGCATTGCGGACGAGGCGCAGGCCGCGGCCAAGGAGTTCATCACCGAGACCTACGGCCCGGAATATGTGTGTCCCCAGAAGCGCACCTACAAAAGCAAAAGCGCCACGGCCGCGCAGGACGCCCACGAGGCGGTGCGGCCCACAAACCCCGCTCTGACGCCCGCCGAGGTGGAAAAGAGCGTTTCGGGCGACCCGGCTAAGCTCTACCGCCTGATCTGGAGCCGCTTTATCGCAAGCCAGATGAGCGACTGCCAGCAGGACACCGTCTCTGCCGACATCACCGCGGCGGGCTACCTGTTCCGTGCCAGCGGCTATGTGGTGACGTTCGACGGCTTTACCACGCTGTACGAGGAAGCCACCGACGAGAAAGAGAAGAAAGAGACCGCGCTGCCGCCGCTGGAGGAGGGCATGGTGCTGAAGCTGCGGGAGCTGAAGCCCGAGCAGAAGTTCACCCAGCCGCCCGCGCGCTACACCGAGGCGACGCTCATCAAGGCGCTGGAGGAAAACGGCATCGGCCGTCCGTCCACCTATGCGCCCATCATCACCACCATCATCGACCGCGATTATGTGGAGCGGGACCAGAAAAAGCTGGCGCCCACCACGCTGGGCCGCGTGATCAACGAGCTGATGCTGGAGCAGTTCCCCAACATCGTGGACGTGAAGTTCTCCGCCCATATGGAGGAGGAGCTGGACACCATTGAAAACGGCAAGACGGACTGGCACGAGGTCATCGACGATTTTTACACCGATTTCGACAAAACGCTCAAGGAAGCCGAAGTAAAGATGGAGGGCAAAAGGATCAAGGTGCCCGATGAGGAAACAGACGAGGTCTGCGAGCTGTGCGGCCGGAAAATGGTCATCAAAAGCGGACGCTACGGCAAATTCCTGGCCTGTCCGGGCTTCCCCGAATGCAAAAACACCAAGCGCCTTGTGAAGGACACCGGCGGCCTGTGCCCCAAGTGCGGCAGCCGCATGCTGGTGCGCCATTCCAAAAAGGGCCGTGTGTACTACGGCTGCGAGAAAAACCCCACCTGCGACTTTATGACATGGAACGAGCCCACCACCGAAAAATGCCCGGAGTGCGGTTCCACCCTGTTCAAAAAGGGCGGAAAGAACGGTATCCTGCTGTGCGAAAAAGAGGGCTGCGGTTACTCCCGTGCGCTGGGTGCCGAAAAAAAGGAGTAAGAGCATGCACATCCGGGTCCTGGGCGCGGGCCTCGCGGGATGCGAGGCCGCGCTGTATCTCGCGGGCCGCGGCTACGCCGTGGAACTGTGGGAGCAAAAGCCGCATAAATTTTCCCCCGCGCATAAAAACGCGGATTTCGCGGAGCTTGTGTGCTCCAATTCCCTCAAGGCCGACCGGCTGGATTCCGCCTCCGGCCTGCTGAAGGTGGAAATGAAGCTGCTGGGCAGCGCGCTGCTGCCCGTGGCCGAGGGCTGCCGCGTGGCGGCGGGCGGCGCGCTGGCTGTGGACCGCGAGGCCTTTGCCGCCGGCGTGACGGCGCTTGTGAAGGGAAACCCCAATATCACGCTGCGCACGGGCGAGGCGCAGGCCGTGGGCGAAGCCGAGCCGGACACGCTGGTGCTGACGGCCACCGGGCCGCTCACCGAGGGCGCGCTGGCGCAGGACATCGCCCGCCTGACGGGGCGGGGCGCGCTCTCGTTTTACGACGCCGCCGCGCCCATCGTCACGGCGGACAGCATCGACCGGGACAGGGTGTTCGCGGCGTCGCGCTACGGGCGAGGCACGGCGGATTACCTCAACTGCCCGTTCGACAAAGCGGGCTACGAGGCCTTCCATGCCGCGCTGGCGGGGGCGGAACGCGCGCCCCTGCACGATTTTGACGGCGAGCCTTCCGTGTACGAGGGCTGCATGCCCATCGAGGTGATGGCAAAGCGCGGCGCCGACACCATGCGCTACGGCCCGCTGCGCCCCGTGGGCCTGACGGACCCCAAAACGGGCCGCCGCCCCTGGGCGAACGTGCAGCTTCGGGCCGAGGACGCGGCCTGCAGTATGTACAATCTGGTGGGCTTCCAGACAAACCTCAAATTCGGCGAGCAGCAGCGTGTGTTCCGCATGATCCCCGGGCTGGAGCACGCCGAGTTCGTGCGCTACGGCGTGATGCACCGCAACACGTTTTTAAACAGCCCGGCGCTGCTGGGAACCGATCTTTCGCTGAAGGCGTGCCCCAACGTGTTTTTTGCCGGGCAGATCACGGGCTTTGAGGGCTATATGGAAAGCGCGGCCTGCGGCCTGCTTGCGGCCCGAAGCATGGAAGCGCGGCTGTCCGGCCGCGCGTTCACGCCGCCGCCGGCGGACACGATGTGCGGCGCGCTGCTGCGTTATATCACAACGCCCACGAAGGATTTTCAGCCTATGGGCGCGAACATGGGCCTTCTGCCCGCGCCTGAAACGCGCATCCGTGACAAACGCCAGCGGTATCTTGCCGTCGCGCAGCGGGCCGTGGCCGCCATGGAGCGGTATCTGGGCTGAACGCAAAACAAAGCGGTTGCTTTCGCACCAATACGCGCTCCCTTATACTTTGATTATTGAGCAGAGCGCAAAAAATCATGAGAGTCAATCGGGAGGGAACGTTATGAACATCATCATCGACGCGATGGGCGGCGACAACGCCCCAAAGGAAATTCTGCTGGGCGCGGCCGCGGCCGTGCGGGAATACGGCGTGCAGATCACGGCCGTGGGGCGCAGGCGGGACATCGAGGCCTGCGCGCGGGAGAACGGCATCGATATGGCGGGCATTACCGTGGCCGACGCCTCCGAGACCATTGAGATGTGCGACGAGCCTACGGCGGCTATCCGCGGCAAAAAGGATTCGTCCATGGTGGTGGGCCTGCGCATGCTGGCCGCCGGCGAGGGCGACGCCTTCGTTTCGGCAGGCTCCACGGGCGCGCTGCTGGCGGGAGCAACGCTCATCGTCAAGCGGCTCAGGGGCGTGAAGCGCCCGGCCATCGGCACCGTCATTCCGGGCGCGAAGCAGCCCTATCTGCTGCTGGACTCCGGCGCAAATGTGGAATGCCGGCCCGAGATGCTCAGCGCCTTTGCCACGATGGGCAGCGTGTACATGGAGAAAGTGATGGGCCGCGCAAACCCCAGCGTGGGCCTTGTGAACAACGGTGCGGAGGAGACAAAGGGCACCCCGGCCTATGTTGAGGCGCACCGGCTTTTGAAGTATAATAAAAACATCCGTTTTGCCGGCAATGTTGAGCCCAAGGACGTGCCCCAGGGCAATGTGGACGTTGTTGTGTGCGACGGCTTTACGGGCAATGTGATTTTGAAGCTCACCGAGGGCGTGGCCAAGATGCTGGTGGGCGAGATCAAAAACGTGTTCATGGCGGACCTGAAAAGCAAGCTGGCTTATCTGATGGTAAAGGGCGGCATGAAGGATTTTAAGAAAAAGCTGGACGCCGACGAACACGGCGGCGCGCTGATGATGGGCGTGACGAAGCCCGTCATCAAGGCCCACGGCTCGTCCAATGCAAAGGCGTTCAAAAACGCCGTCCGGCAGGCAAAGCTGTGCGTGGAAAGCGGCGCGGTGGAGAGCATGCGCGAAAAGCTGGCCGCCGTGGCCCAGACAGAGGAAGCCGGGGCGTAACGGCCGCCGGAAAGGCGCGCGGCGAGCTTTCGCAAAACAGCCCCGGCGGGACGGCCGCCATCCGCAACAAAGGAAGGATCTGGAACGATGCGCGAGACACACGAGCTGGAAGAGGCTCTTCATCATCATTTTAAGAACCCGGCGCTGCTGGTGACGGCGCTGACGCATACCTCCTACGCCAACGAGGCGAAGCACGGTGTGCGCCACAATGAACGGCTGGAATTTCTGGGCGACTCGGTGTTGTCCATCGTGGTGGCCGAATACCTGTTCACGCACAAGAACATGCCCGAGGGCGAACTGACGCGCATGCGCGCCAGCCTTGTGTGCGAGGCGGCGCTGTTTGAATTTGCAAAGCAGATATCCCTGGGCGATTATCTGCGTTTGGGCAGGGGCGAGGAGCGCGGCGGCGGACGCTGCCGCCCGAGTATTTTGTCCGACGCGTTCGAGGCGGTCATCGCGGCGCTGTACCTGGACGGCGGCATGGAAACGGCGCGGGCGTTCATCCTGCCGTTTGTCACCGGCGCGCTCACGGACGCCGCCGCCGAAGAGGATTACAAGACAAAGCTGCAGGAGATCGTGCAGCAGAACCCGGAGGAGCGCCTGCGCTATGTGGTGACCGACGAATCCGGCCCGGACCACAACAAGCATTTCGTGGTGGAGGTGCACCTCAATTCCAACTGCATCGGCAAGGGCGAGGGGCACAGCAAAAAGCTGGCCGAGCAGCAGGCGGCGAAGGAAGCCCTGGCCCTGATGGGGTATTGAAGCGGGGCCTGCCGCGCCGGGCAAAATGTCCCTATACTCGTAAGTAAGGAGTTTTTCCATGTTTTTGAAGGCGCTTGAAATACAGGGCTTTAAATCCTTTCCAGACCGCACGCGCATTACCGTCGGCAAAGGCATCACCGCTGTGGTGGGCCCCAACGGCAGCGGAAAAAGCAATATATCCGACGCCATCCGCTGGGTGCTGGGCGAGACAAGCGCCAAGCAGCTGCGCGGCGGCGGCAAGATGGAGAACGTCATTTTCGGCGGCACGCAGCAGCGCGGCGCCATGGGCTTTGCCAGCGTCAGCCTTGTGGTGGACAACACCGACAGGCGCATCGACGTGGACAACGACGAGGTGACGATCGGCCGCAAGTATTACCGCTCCGGCGACAGCGAATATTCTGTAAACGGGCAGAATGTGCGCCTCAAGGACATCTATGAGCTGTTCCTGGACACGGGCCTGGGCCGCGACGGCTATTCCGTCATCGGGCAGGGCCGCATCGCGGAGATCGTGGGCGCAAAATCAAACGAGCGCCGGGAAATTTTTGAGGAAGCGTCCGGCATCGCCAAATACCGCTACCGCAAAAATGAGGCCGAGCGCCGCCTGGCCTCCGCCGAGGAAAATCTGGTGCGCCTGCGGGATATCCTGGGCGAGCTGGAGGAGCGCGTGGGCCCGCTGGAGCGGGAGAGCAAAAAGGCAAAGCAGTATCTGGAGCTGGCCGAGCGCCGCAAGGGCCTGGAGGTAACGCTCTGGGTGGACACCGTGCAGAAAGCGCGGGACACGGTGCGCGAGCAGCAGCGCAAAATTGAGATCGCGGGCGCGGACTATGCCCGCGCCGGGCGGGAGATCGAGGCCATTGACGCCGAGACCGAGAGCACCCGCGCGGAGATCGAGCATCTGATCACCGAAGCCGACCGCTGCAACGCGGAAATACGGGCCATAACGGAGGAGATCGCCGGGGCGGATTCCCGCATCGCGGTGCTTGAAAACGACATTGCCCACAACGATGCGACCATTGCGTCGCTGAAGGAGGAGATCGGCCAGAGCGGCCTGGGCCGCGAGGCCATCGCCGCCGAGGTGCGGGGCCACGGCGAGGGCATCGCCGCCTGCGAGCGGCAGGCGGCCGCATACGCCGCGCGCACCGGGGAGCTGGAAGCCCTGCTGGAGGAGCTGCAGAACAGGAGCGCGGCTTCCGGCGAGCGGCGCGGCGTGGTAACGGGCCGGCTGAACGCCATGGCCGCGCGCATTACGGATTTAAAGGTCGCGGCCGCGGGCGCGGCGTCGTCGGTTGAGGCGGCAAAAAAACGCCTTGCCGCCGCCGAGAGCGAGGGCGCGGCCAACGCCGCCCTGACGCGGGACCTGGAGGAGCAGAAGGCAGAGACGGACGCTTTTCTGCAGGACGCGGTGGAGCGGCTGACACGGCTTGAGAACATCAAGGGCGGCCTGACGCTCAAGGTGGAAAGCCGCCGCGGCGCGCTGGCGCAGGCGGACGAGAACGAACAGAAGCTCCTGCGCGCCATCGAGGCCGCCCGGCAGCGCATCGCCATGCTGAAGGATCTGGAGCGCAATATGGACGGCTTCCAGAGCAGCGTCAAGGCCGTGATGAAGGCGGCGGCGAACCGCCGTCTGCGCGGGATCACAGGGCCGGTGTCCACCATCCTTTCCGTCAAGCCGGGGTACGAGGTGGCCATTGAAACGGCGCTGGGCTTTGCTTTGCAGAACATCGTTGTGGAAAACGAGACGGCGGCCAAGGCGGCCATGGCCTTTTTGCGGGACGAGCGCGCGGGGCGCGCCACATTTTTGCCGCTGGACACCGTCAAGCCCGGCAGCTTCAACGGCCGTTTGCCCGAGGGCGCGGTGCTGGCCAGCAGCCTTGTGACGTATGACGAAAAATATGCAAATATCGTTTCCAGCCTGCTGGGACGCATCGTCGTGGTGGACGACATCAACGAGGCGTCGCGCACGGCCCGCGCGCTGGATTACCGCAACCGTGTGGTGACGGTGGACGGCCAGGTCGTCAACGCGGGCGGCTCGTTCACGGGCGGCAGCGTTTCCCGCTCCGCCGGGCTGTTCAGCCGCAAGCAGGAGATCGACGAGCTGAAGAAAAAGGTGGAGGCGCTGGAAAAGCAGCGGGACGCCGCGGAGGAAAAAACCGACAGGGCGAAGGCTGAGGTGGACGCGCTTTCCGCCGAGCTGACCGCCACCGAGAGCGAGGCCATCACCGCGGGGGGCGACAAGATCCGCGGCGAGGTGGAAAGCGGGCGCATCGCCGCCGCGCTGTCCCAGGCGCGGGCCGCGGGGGAAATGCTTTCCGCCGAGCGCGCCCAGCTTGCCGCGCAGATCGCGGCGAGCGAAAAGGCGGGGGCGGACGCCGCTGCCGAGATGGAGGTGCTTACACGGGACAGCGCCGCGCTGGAGGAGGAACTGCGCGCCATCTCCGGCAGCGACGACACCTTCCTGGAAACGCGCACGCGCCTTGCGGACGAGCTTTCCGACTTGAAATTGAAGGCGCTGGCCGCTCAAAAGGATATCGAGAGCCACCGCGCGGCCATTGCCCAGCTGGAGAGCCGCACGGATGAGAGCGACGCGCGGGCAAGACAGCTTGCCGCAAACATCGAGACGCTGACGGCCCAGAACGCCGAGCGCGCCGCGCAGATCGAGACCATCCGCGCAGCCATTGCGGGCAGCCGGAACGAGATCGAAAAGCGGGAAGAGGCCAAGGCCGGAGCGGTGCGCCGCCGCATGGAAAAGGAAGGCGGCATCACCCAGCAGACGGCGCGGGTGCGCAAGATCACGGACGAGCGCGAGGCGCTGGGACGTGAGATCGCCCGCCTGACCGAGCAGAAGGAGCAGAAGGACGCCGAGTACGAGCAGACGGTGGCAAAGCTCTGGGAAGAATACGAGCTGACGCTCTCCGCCGCGCAGGAGCTGTGCGTGCCGTTTGAGAGCGGGGCCGAGCTGCGCCGCCAGGTGTCCGAGGTGCGCGGCAAAATCAAGGCTCTGGGCAATGTGAACGTGAGCGCCATCGAGGAATATGCCGAGGTAAGCCAGCGGTACGAGTTCCTGCGCGCCCAGGTGGGCGATGTGGAAATCAGCAAGGCCGAGCTGCAAAAGCTCATCGCGGGCCTTTCGGACGAGATGCGCGCCATGTTCAGCGAGAGCTTTGCGGCCATCAACCGCAACTTCGGCCGTATTTTTGCCGAGCTGTTCGGCGGCGGCACGGCGCGGCTGTATCTGGAGGACGAGGCCGATGTGCTGGGCAGCGGCATCAGCATCGAGGTGGCGCCTCCGGGCAAGATCATCCGCAACCTGTCGGCGCTGTCGGGCGGCGAACAGGCGCTGGTGGCCATCTCCATTTATTTCGCCATTTTCGGTGTGAATCCCGCGCCCTTCTGTGTGCTGGACGAGATCGAGGCCGCGCTGGACGACGTGAACGTCACGCGCTTTGCACAGTATCTGCGGCGCATTTCAAGCGAGACACAGTTCATCGTCATCACCCACCGCCGCGGCACCATGGAAGAGGCCGACGTGCTGTACGGTGTGACGATGCAGGAGGACGGCGTGTCCAAGGTGCTCAAGCTGGACCTGGAGCATGTGGACGCGAGCCTTGTTTCCTGACGGAGCGGGGCAATCCTTGCGGATATTTATGAACGGAGTGGATACGATTGGGCTTTTTTGAAAAACTGGGCGAGGGACTGCGCAAAACACGGGATTCCATCTTCGGCTCCATCGCGGGCCTTGTGAATGCGGGCGAGATCACCGACGAGCTGTACGACGACCTGGAGGAGCAGCTCATCCTGGCGGATACGGGCGCGGATGTGGCCATGCGGCTGGTGGAGGAGCTGCGCCAGGAGGTGCGCCGCAAGCACCTCAAGACAGGCGCGGACGCGCTGGAGGCCCTCAAGGGCATCATCCGCGAGATGCTGCGCGCCGACGGGGAGATGCAGCTTTCCGGCAGGCCCGCGGTGGTGCTGGTCATCGGCGTCAACGGCGTGGGAAAAACGACCTCCATCGCAAAGCTGGCTCATCTGTACAAGCAGCAGGGCAAGCGCGTGATGCTGGCCGCAGGCGACACCTTCCGTGCCGCTGCCGCCGAGCAGCTGTGCGTTTGGGCCGAACGCGCGGACGTGCCTGTCGTGAAGCACAATGAAGGGGCGGACCCCGCCGCCGTTCTTTTCGACGCGGTGCAGAGCGCCGCCGCCCGGGGGTACGACATGGTCATCTGCGACACCGCGGGCCGCCTGCACAACAAAAAGAATCTGATGGACGAGCTTTCCAAAATCAGCCGTGTGGTGCACAAGGCATGCGGCACCGCCAGCGTGGAGACGCTGCTGGTTCTGGACGCCATCACGGGGCAGAACGCCATCAGCCAGGCCAGCCAGTTTATCGACGCGGCCGGGGCCACGGGCATCGTGCTCACGAAGCTGGACGGCACGGCCAAGGGCGGCGCGGTCATCAGCATCAAGGCGAAGCTGGGCCTGCCCGTGCGCTTTGTGGGCGTGGGCGAGGGCATGGACGACCTGATGGAATTCGACCCGGACGCCTTTGTGGACGCGCTGTTCCTGCGCGAGGAATGAGGGAGGACGGAGCATGGAATTCATTGCAGCGACCAACAATCCCGGAAAGATGGCCGAGATGCGCCGCATTCTGGAGCGCATGGGCCACACCGTCCGGAGCCAGCGCGAGGCCGGCGTGACGCTGGAGCCCGAGGAGAACGGCACAACGTTTGCCGAAAACGCGCGCATCAAGGCCCGGGCCATCTGCGAGGCTGCGGGCACAGCCACCATCGCGGACGATTCCGGCCTGTGCGTGGACGCGCTGGACGGCGCGCCGGGCGTGTATTCCGCGCGCTACTGCGGCCGCCACGGCGACGACGAGGCCAACAACGACAAACTGCTGGAGGAACTGGCGGGCGTGCCCGAGGGAAAACGGGCCGCGCGGTTCGTCAGCAGCATCTGCGTGTGCCTGCCCGGCGGGCGCTGCGCCGTGTTTGAGGGCGTGTGTCCGGGCCGCGTGGGCTTTGTGCGCAGAGGGACGAACGGCTTTGGGTACGATCCGCTGTTCATTCCGGACGAGGTGGGCGTGCCGGGCGGCGGGGGAACGGCGGAAAACACGCAGGGCCGCTCCTACGCCGAGCTTTCGGCCGCGGAAAAAGACGCCATCAGCCACCGGGGCCGCGCCATGGAGCGCATGGAAGCAGAGCTGGCGCGTTTCCTTGCGGATGGGAGCGTCATCGGCATGACGTGCGGGAACGCATGCATCACGGTGGCGGACAAGGCGGAGGGCTGACGCGTAAATGCCGGGCGCGCCGGGCTTTTCCAACGGGCGCGCGGCAAGCCGTGAACCGTTCGCTGCAAATCTGATACAGAAAAGGAATAAAGTATATGTTGACAAGCAAACAGCGCGCGATCCTGCGCGCACAGGCCAACGGCCTCGACGTCGTGTTCCAGGTGGGCAAGGGCAAGATCGACGACGCTCTGGTGAAAAGCACGGCGGACTGCCTCGCCGCGCGGGAGCTCATCAAAATGAAGGTGCTGGAAAACAGCGCCTATTCTGCAAAGGAAGCCGCCGCCATCCTGGCCGAGAGAACGGGCAGCGACTGCGTACAGGCCATCGGCTCCAAATTTGTGCTGTACAAGCAGAAGCAAAAGGAAAGCAAATATGCCGATCTGCTGAAATAAGATAGGGGCGAGCCATGGGACCGCAGAAGATCATTCTGTTCGGCGGCACGTTCGACCCGCCCCACAACGGCCATATGACGCTGCTGGCCGGGGCCATCGAAGCGGTGCGGCCGGACCTTGTGCTGGTGGAGCCGGCGGGTACGCCGCCCCATAAGCGCGCGGGCGGCACATCCGCCGCCCACCGTCTCGCCATGTGCGAGTGCTTCCGCCCGCTGTTTCCGGAGCTGGTGCTGGATACCACGGAGATCGCGCGCGGCGGCAAAAGCTATACCATTGATACCGTGCGGCAGATGAACGCGCGGTATCCCGGCGCACAGCTTTATTTTCCCATGGGCAGCGATATGCTGCTCTGGTTCCGCAACTGGGCGGCGTACAGGGAGCTGCTGCGCCGCGTCGTTCTTGTGGCGCACCTGCGCACGGGCGAGGACGCGGCTCCGGTGCGGGAATACGCGGCCGGGCTTGCGGCCGAGGGCGGCACGGTGCTGTTTGCCAAAGCGCCCGTGTTTCCCGTGTCCTCCACCGAGGTGCGCGCGCTGGCGGCAAAGGGCAGGCCGTTGGACGGCCTTGTGCCCGAAAGCGTGGCGGCGTACATTGCGCGGCACCATCTTTATACGCCCGCGGCCGGGGAGGCCTGACGCGCCCGGCTGCAGGACATTTGAAGCGCACGCTTCGGCCGGGCCGCTGCGGGCGCGAATCGAGGCGACCTGATTTTGATTTCCGTGGACGAGGCGAAACGCCTTGCAAAGAAAAATCTTTCCCCAAAGCGGTATGAGCACACCTGCAATGTGCGCAAGCTGGCCGTGAAGCTGGCGAAGGCCCACGGCGCGGACGAAAAGAAAGCAGCGCTGGCCGCGCTGCTGCACGATATCGCAAAGGAGCTGCCGCGGGACAGATTATTGCAGATATTTACAGAAAATGCTATAATAGCTGGTAATGCAGCCCAGCGCCCCGCCCCGGTGTGGCACGGCGCGGCCGCAGCGATCCTTGCACAGACGCAGTACGGCGTGGACGACGGGGAGATCCTCTCCGCCATCCGCTGCCATACCACCGGAAGGCCCGGCATGACGAAGCTGGATAAAATCATCTACCTTGCCGACATGGCAAGCTACGAGCGCACCTATCCCGAGGCGGAGCAGCTGCGGCGCCACGCGCTGGCGGACCTGGACCGCACCGCCATCGAGGGGCTCGGCCTTTCCATTGCATGGCTCAAGGCCGGGGGCAAGCCCGTGGACGAGGAATCCCTCCTTGCCTACGCGGATTTGCGCGCGCGGTATTACGGAGGTAGGACCAGTGAGCAGACCGCAGGAGAACCGTGAGATCGATATCACCCGCGCCCGCCCGAAAAAGGGAGCGGCCCCGGCGCCGCAGGGCGCGCGGCCGGCCCCTCACGGGGCGGGAGAACACGCGGGACAGCAGGACGCGCAAAAGCAGCACGGCACAGCGCGCGCATCGTCTGCGCGGCCCGGCGGCGCGAAAGCGCATGCCGGTGCGGGGGGACAAGCAGGAACCCGGCCTGCCGGAGCGCGCGGCAAACGGACAGGCCGGCGCAGAGCCGGTATCGCGGCGCTCGCCGTACTGCTGGTGCTTGCGGCCCTGGCAGGCGGCGCGTACCTGTATGTGGACAGCCTGATTGACAGCAGCGACCTGGGCAGCTTTGACGATGTTTCGTCCCCCGTCAGCACCAGTGCGGAGCCCAGCATCGTCCCGCCGGATTTCGCGGGCGTGCGCAACCTTCTGGTGCTGGGGCTGGATTACGAGGCGGAGGGCCCTGTTGCCCGTGACGAAAAGCATCCCAATACAGATATGATCTTATATGTCCGCCTGGACGGAAACGCCCATTCCATGACCATGCTGCAGATCCCCCGGGATGTGTTTGTGGGGGAGGCGGGCGGCGCCGCAGGCAAGATCAACGGCATCCTGGCCAAAAATGTGGACATTGGGGACGGAAACGGCCTGGGTGCGGTGAAAACGTACATCGAAACGAATTTCGGGCTGCCCATCGACGATTATGTCACCATCGATATGGATGCATTGACGGAAATGGTGGACGCTTTTGGCGGCGTGGAGGTCTATGTGCCGCAGAATATGCGGTATTACAACGAAAAGACGGGCGCTTTGGAGGGCGAGCTTCTGCAGGGCTGGCGCACGCTGCTGGGCGGCGACTGCGAATTTTTCCTGCGCTACCGGCAGGGCCTGCCCCGCTCGGACCTTGACCGTCTCGTGATGCAGCGGCAGTTCTATGCAGGCTTGTTCCGCCGCCTCAAAACGGCGTCTGTGGGCGACATCGTTAAGCTGCTGCCCGTGGCGCAGAAGTATATCAAAACGGATATTTCCACGCTGGAGCTGATGAGCATTGCCATTGAGGTGAGCGGCATGGACAGCGCGGATATTTCCATCGGCAGGCTCCCGGTCTACGGGTCGGGCCAGCTCTATGCGGGCGAGCACAGCGTTGTGGTGACGGCCAAAGAGGAGACCGCCGCGCTTTTGAATGAATATTTCCGCCCGGCGGACGACCCCATTGCCGCCGCGGACATCGGCACGCCGGAATGGCCCACCACAGGCGGTGCGGCAGGCGCCGAGATGAGCACCATGGGCGACGTGGAAGCCGTGGGTGCAGAGGAGCCCCGGAAATGAGCGGTTTTTACGGCCGTGCTCCGGGCACGGGCTGCGGCGGAGCCGTACGCCTGCAAGGGAAGGGCGGCTTTCGGGACGCCCCGGAAAGTGAAAGACACCGGAGGTACACGATTTGAACAGACAGCGAGGACCCCGTGATATTGATATTTCCCGCGCGCGCCCGGCAGGGCGGCGCGCGGCGCAGCCCAGGCAGGCGGGGGGCGCGGCCGTACGCGGCGGCGCACAGCGCGCGCCGGTGCACGGGCGCTCATCCGGTACCTCCGTGGCGCGCGGGGCCGCCGCCTCCCGGCAGGGTGCGGCGCGCAGGCCCGCCCAGGGCGGCAGAAACGGTGCGGCGGGGCATTCCTCCGCGCCGGGATATGGAACCTCCGCGCGCAGGCGCAGAAAGAAAAACACGGGCAAAACCGCCGCCAAGGTGCTTTTGTGCATCGTGCTGGTGCTGGGCCTTGCTTTCGGCGGGATATACTGGTATGTGGGCAGTATCTTCAACACCGGTGAGATGGGCAGCCTGGCGCCGCCGGAGAGCGGTGCGGACGCATTGGTGCCCGACGAGCTGTCCGGCACCATGAACATCCTTGTGCTGGGCATCGATTACAGCACCGAGGACGCCGTCAAGCGCGACCCCATCGGCCAGACGGATATGATCCTGTATGTACGGGTGAATGGTTCGGACCATACGATGACCATGCTGCAGATCCCCCGCGACACGCTGGTGGGCGAGATCGGCGGCTCGGCGGGCAAGATCAACGGCATTTTCGCCAATTCGGCCGATAAGGAAAACCGCGTCAATACATTGGCCCAGTACATCACAAAGGTGTTCGGCCTGCCCATTGATGATTATGTCACCATTGATATGGACTCCCTGCGGGAGATCGTGGACGTGTTCGGCGGCATCGAGGTGTATGTGCCCGTGACTATGGAATATGACGGCAGCCGGCTGGAACAGGGCTGGCGCGTTTTGATGGGCGCGGAGTGCGAATTTTTCCTGCGCCAGCGCAAGGACACCTCGGCCACGCCGCGCGGCGACATCGACCGCCTGGCCAACCAGCAGTATTTCTACTCGGCGCTGTTCCGCCGCGTTCGGACGGCCACGGTGGGCGATATCATCAAGCTGACGCCCGTGGTGCAGAAATACATCAACACCAGCCTCAATTTTATGGAGCTCGTTCAGCTGGGCATGAGCGTGCTGAGCATCCCCAGCGAAAATATCATCATCGGCCGCCTGCCCGTGGCCCGCGGCGAGCTGTACAACGGCCAGGACGTGATGGTGTGCGCCAAGGCGGAGACCGCTGAATTTCTGAACGAATATTTCCGCCCGGCGGACGACCCGCTGGCGGCACAGCAGATCGGCACGCCGGACTGGGGCACACGCAGCGAGGTTATCGGCGCGGAGGTGCGCCGCATGGGCGAGGTGGACGCCGTGGGCGGCAGCGATGCAAACGCGCCCGCAGACGCCCAGCAGGCCGCCCAGCAGGCAAACGCTGCATCCGTGCAGCAGCCCGCGGCATAATAGTGGAAGAAAGAACGTTTTTACCCTATTTGAAACAGGAGAGTGTTCATGGAATCAAAAGAACTGGCGATGCAGATCGCCAAGCTGCTCGACAGCAAGAAGGCTACCCGCGTCAAGGTGCTGAAGGTGCGCGACCTGACGGTGCTGGCGGATTATTTCGTCATCGCCAGCGGCACGTCCTCCACCCATGTGAAAAGCCTGGCCGAGGAGGTGGAGTTCCAGTTCAAGGAAAAGGGTGTCGCGCCCATCCGTACAGAGGGCTTCAACACCCAGAACTGGTTTATCCTGGATTATGCCAACGTCATCGTCCATGTGTTCAGCCCCGACGCGCGGGACTATTACGATCTGGACCATTTGTGGGCCGACGGCGAAGACGTGCCCATGGATTTCATCGAGGAATAAGGCGGCGCGCCGCCCGGAATCTGCAAATCTTTTTTGGATGTGACATATAAAATGAAGTACGATTACAAAGCGATCGAGAAAAAGTGGCAGGACATTTGGGATGCGGAGAATACCTTTGCGGCCAAGCAGGATTTTTCGCTGCCCAAGTACTATGCGCTGGTGGAGTTCCCGTACCCCTCCGGCCAGGGCCTGCACGTGGGCCATCCGCGCAGCTATACCGCGCTGGACATCGTGGCGCGCAAGAAGCGCCTGTGCGGCTATAACGTGCTGTATCCCATGGGCTGGGACGCTTTCGGCCTGCCCACGGAAAACTACGCCATGAAAAACCACATCCACCCCGAGGTGGTGACGGCAAACAACGTGGCGCGCTTCAAAAGCCAGCTCAAGAGCCTGGGCCTTTCCTTCGACTGGACGCGGGAGATCAACACCACGGACCCCAGCTATTACAAATGGACCCAGTGGATCTTTCTGCAGCTGTATAAAAAGGGCCTTGCCTACAAAAAAGAGATGAGCGTCAACTGGTGCACCTCCTGCAAGGTGGTGCTGGCCAACGAGGAAGTTGTGGGCGGTGTGTGCGAACGCTGCGGCGGCGAGGTGGTGCACCGCGTCAAAAGCCAGTGGATGCTGAAGATCACCGCTTACGCGGACCGGCTCATCGATGATCTGGAGGACCTGGACTTCATCGACCGCGTGGTGACGCAGCAGAAGAACTGGATCGGCCGCAGCCACGGCGCGGAGGTAAAGTTCTCCACCACGGCGGGCGACGAGCTGCTCATCTACACCACCCGCCCGGACACGCTGTTTGGCGCGACTTATATGGTCATCTCGCCCGAGCATCCCTGCATTGAAAAATGGGCGGACAAGATCACCAACCTGGACGCCGTGCGGGAATACCAGGAGGCTGCTGCGAAGAAGAGCGACTTCGAGCGCACCGAGCTTGCAAAGGACAAAACAGGCGTAAGGCTGGAGGGCGTGCGCGCCGTGAACCCCGTGAACGGCAAAGAGATCCCCATCTTCATCTCCGACTATGTGCTTATCAGCTACGGCACGGGCGCCATCATGGCCGTGCCCGCCCACGACGAGCGCGACTATGATTTCGCGAAAAAATTCGATCTGCCCATCGTCGAGGTCGTCAAGGGCGGCGATGTGACGAAGGAGGCTTTCACCGATTGTGCCACGGGCGTGATGGTGAACAGCGGCTTTTTGGACGGCATGAGCGTGGACGAGGCGAAAAAGGCCATCACCGAATGGCTGGCCGAAAAGGGCCTGGGCACGCCCAAGACAAACTTCAAGCTGCGGGATTGGGTGTTCAGCCGCCAGCGCTATTGGGGCGAGCCGATCCCTATGGTGAATTGCGAAAAATGCGGCTGGGTGCCTCTGCCTGAGAGCGAGCTGCCGCTGGTGCTGCCGGAAATCAAGGATTTTGAGCCCACCGGCGACGGCGAAAGCCCGCTGGCACGCCATACCGAATGGGTGAACACCACCTGCCCGTGCTGCGGCGGCCCCGCCAAACGGGAGACGGACACCATGCCCCAATGGGCGGGCTCGTCCTGGTACTTCCTGCGCTATATGGACCCGCACAACAACGACGCGCTGGCCAGCCGGGAGGCGCTGGAATACTGGAGCCCTGTGGACTGGTACAACGGCGGCATGGAGCACACCACGCTGCATCTGCTGTACAGCCGGTTCTGGCACAAGTTCCTGTACGACATCGGCGTGGTGCCCACCAGGGAGCCGTACCAGAAGCGCACCAGCCACGGCATGATCCTGGGCGAAAACGGCGAGAAGATGTCCAAGAGCCGCGGCAACGTGGTGAACCCGGACGATATCGTGCGGGACTACGGCGCGGACACCATGCGCCTGTATGAGATGTTCATCGGCGATTTTGAAAAGAGCGCGCCGTGGAACACCGCGTCCATCAAGGGCTGCCGCCGCTTTTTGGAGCGCGTGTGGAGCCTGGCGGATATTCTTGTGGACGGCGACGGCTATTCGGCGGAATTGGAAGGCGCGATGCACCGCACCATCAAGAAGGTGACGGAGGATATCGAGGTGCTCAAAATGAACACCGCCATCGCCGCCATGATGAGCCTGCTCAACGAGATCTATGACAAAAAATCCATCACCCGCGGCGAGTTCAAAACGCTGCTGCTCCTGCTGAACCCGTTTGCCCCGCACATCACCGAGGAGCTTTGGCAGCAGTGCGGCTACGAGGGGCAGCTTGCCCACGCGAAGTGGCCGGAATTCGACGAGGCGAAATGCGTGGAGGACACGGTGGAGATCGCCGTGCAGGTGAACGGCAAGCTGCGCGCCAAGCTGACGGTGGCCACGGGCGCGGCCAAAGAGGACGCCATTGCCGCCGCAAAGGCGGAGCCCAATGTTGCGAAAGCGTTGGAGGGCAAAACCATCTGCAAGGAGATCTACGTGCCGGGCAAACTTGTAAATATTGCTGTAAGGTAGGAAAGATGTTCACAATTATCTGTTGACAGACGAGCCGTCTGCATTGTATAATCAAATATAGTCAGTTTCCCGCATAGAGGGGGGCCGGCGCCTACCTCAGGTTTAAGGGAGGGACAAAGATGTCGGAAATCAGAGTGAAAGACAATGAATCGCTGGACAGCGCGCTGCGTCGTTTCAAACGTTCCTGCGCACGCTCCGGTGTGCTTGCTGAAGTGCGTAAACGCGAGGCTTACGAAAAGCCTTCTGTCAGGCGCAAGAAGAAGTCCGAAGCTGCCCGCAAGCGCAAGTTCAAATAAGAATAGCGGACACGCGGCAAGTAAGCGAACAGGCGGGCCTTTACGGCCCGCTTTTTTTGCACCAAAAGAGGGCGGGGGAAAAGGCGGCCCGGCGGCTGCCGTGCCCGCCGGACATGCACGTCCGCACGGAGCACAACTGATAAAGTGAGGAACCGAAAATGCCCCTGTTTACACCGACGATCGTTTTTGAGCGCATCACCTGCATCACGCCGGAGTTTTTGGGCGCGCGGGGGCTCCGCGCGCTCATTCTGGACGTGGACAACACGCTCACGGCCCACGGCAGCCAGGAGCTGCCGCCGGACGTGGCCACGTGGCTGGATACCATGCGCGCCGCAGGCGTGAAGCTCACCATCGCCTCCAACAATATGCCCGGCCGCGTGGCTCCCTTTGCAAAGCGCGTGGGGCTGGAGTATCAGGCGTTCTGCTGTAAGCCGTCGCCGTTTGGCCTGCGCCGGGCGCGCCGGGCCATGGGCGTATCCCGCCGCGAGGTGGCGCTGGTGGGCGACCAGATCTTTACGGACGCGCTGGGCGCGAACCTGTACGGCATCCCGGTTCTGCTGGTGCAGCCCATGCGGCAGGACACCAAAGCGACCATACGCCTGAAACGCGCGCTTGAAAAACCCGTGCTGGCGCGGTATTATAAAAAAGGCGGGCGTGTCCACGGAAAAGAGGAAGACCGCAAACCACCGGACGCATAGAAGCGTCCCGGCCGCCAATACTGGAATAAGAAGGTTGGACCGATATGAAACAACGTACCGATAAACTGCTTGCCGCCATGCCCGGGGGCTTTGAAGCGGCGCTTGTCTCCACGGATGTGAACCGCTTTTATTTTCTGGGCTTTGACTCCGGGGACGCGGGCACCGTGCTCATTTTGCCGGATAAAACCTACTTCATCATCGATTCCCGCTACATCGAGATCGCCGAAGCGACGGTAAAGGAAGCCGAGGTCATCTTAGAGGGAAAGGCACTGGAGCAGGTGCGGGACATCCTGGCCGCGCACGGCGTTAAGCATCTGTATCTGGAAAACAAGGCCACACTGGCTTATGCGGACCGTGTGCGCGCCGCGCTGCCGGGCGTGGAGGTGGACACCGGCGCCGTGCTCTCCGACGCCATCGACGGCATCCGGGCCGTCAAGTCCGAGGAAGAATTCGACGCCATCCGCCGCGCACAGGTCATCACCGACGCCTGCTTCGAGCACATGCTGGGCTACATCAAGCCCGGCGTGCGGGAAATCGACGCCGCGCTGGAGATGGAAGTGTTTATGAAGAGCCACGGCGCGGGCAAGCTGGCGTTCGACACGATCTTTGTCTCGGGGGCAAAAACGAGCCTGCCGCACGGCGTGCCCGGCGACAAACGCATCGAGGCGGGGGACTTCGTCACCATGGACTTCGGCGCGAACGTGGACGGATACTGCACCGATATGACGCGCACGGTGGCGGTGGGCCATGTGTCCGACGAGCAGAAAAAGGTGTATGATACCATTTTGAAGGCGCAGCTCGCCTGCTGCGGATTCGCCAAAGCGGGCTACAAAGGCTGCGAGGTGGACAAGGTTGCCCGGGATATCATCTACGGCGCGGGCTACGAGGGCTGCTTCGGCCACGGGCTGGGCCACGCCGTGGGCATCGAGATCCATGAAAACCCCCGTTACAGCCCCACCTGCAGCGACATCATACAGTCCGGCATGGTCATGACCATCGAGCCGGGCATCTACCTGCCGGGAAAATTCGGCGTGCGCATTGAGGACACCACCTTCGTGCGGCCGGACGGCTGCGAGATCGTGGGAAAAAGCCCGAAGGAGCTGATCGTGCTGTGACGCGTGGGCGGGCAGCTGCCCGCCCGGCGGGGAAAGCGCGGCCGTCTTGGGGGAAAATGGCTTAAAATGGCCGAAAACCCTTGCAAAACAGGCGCATATTGTGTAAAATCAGAATAGATAAAATGAACTGGTATGCCCGGCGGCCAAAGGCCGGGGCGGCCGGGATAATATTGGAGGATTCATTCTATGGTTTCTGCTGGCGATTTCCGCAATGGCATCACGTTTGAAGAGGACGGCAACGTCTTCCAGATCGTTGAATTTCAGCATGTAAAGCCGGGCAAGGGCGCGGCCTTCGTGCGCACCAAGATCCGCAACGTCATCTCGGGTTCTGTGGTGGAGCGCACCTACAACCCCACCGCCAAGTTCCCCACCGCGTATATCGAGCGCCGCGAAATGACGTATTCCTATCAGGACGGCGACCTGTACTACTTCATGGACAATGAAACGTTCGAGCAGATTCCCCTCAATGAGAGCGAGCTGGGCGACGCCTTCAAATTCGTGAAGGAGAACGAGGTCTGCAAGGTGCTGAGTTATAAGGGCAAGGTGTTCGGCGTCGAGGCTCCGAACTTTGTGGTCCTGGAGGTCACCAAGACGGACCCGGGCTTCAAGGGCAACACTGCCACCAACACGCTCAAGCCCGCCACGCTGGAGACCGGCGCGGAGATCCGTGTGCCCCTGTTCATCAACGAGGGCGATATGATCCGCATCGACACCCGCACCGGCGAGTATATGGAGCGCGCATAACTTTTGCAAAAACAGGCAAGGCTGCAAGGTACGGCCTTGCCTGTTTGATACTAAAAAACGGCCTCCGGGCCGGAACGCGGCGGATGCCGCCTGAAGACGCTTTTCATTGCATTGCAATGAAAGAATAAAAGCATAGGAGGGTATGACCCATGGAACTGAAAGAAAAAGTCGCCTACATCAAAGGGATGATGGAGGGCATGGAATTTGACACTGCCACCAAGGAGGGCAAGCTGCTTGCCGCTGTTGTGGATGTGCTGGAGGAGATGGCCAAGGAGGTCACCAACATCGACGAGGATGTGGATACGCTGTACGATGAGGTCGACGCCATGAGCGAGGACCTGGAGGACGTGGAAAACTTCCTGTTCGACGAGGACGGCGGGGACGAAGACGAGGACGACTACGACGAGGAGTACGAGGCGGGCCTGTATGAGATCACCTGCCCGCAGTGCGGCGAGGTTGTGTGCGTGGATGAGGATATGCTGGCCAATGACGATCTGGCCTGCCCCAACTGCGGCACGAAGTTTGAGGTCGACTTCAGCGAGGACGACGACGCCTGCGAAGGCTGTGAAGGCTGCTGCGGCGGCAAGGACGAAGAATAACGCATCCCCGGTACAAAACGCCGGAAAAGCCCCTCTGCGCGCCGCGCAGAGGGGCTTTTCTGTTTTGTGGGCATGCAGGGGGAGGCGCAAAAGGGAGAAGGCGCGCCCGTGCTTTTTACGCACGTTTTTTACAGGGCCGCGTGTGTGCGGCAGTACACGGCATAAAGGCCGTCCAGAATGAGTGTGGGCACATATTGCACGCTGTGCCGGCAGTGCGGCACAACAATGCCCGCCGCACCGCCGGTAGCCACCAGCGTTTTTGCGGGGCCGAGCTCGGCTTCGAAGCGCTCGACCATGCCGTCCAGCATACTTGCCGCACCGAATACCACGCCGCTCTGCATGCTTTCCACGGTGTTTTTGCCGATGGCCCGCACGGGCGCGTTGGTGGCGATGCCCTTCAGCAGGCTCGTGCCGTTCACCAGCGCGTCCAGGCTGATGAAAACACCCGGCATGATGCTCACGCCCTGCACCGTGCCCTGCTCGTCCACGGCCGTGATCTTTGTGGCCGTGCCCATGTCGATGACGATAGCCGGCAGCGGATACAGCGCTTTTGCGGCGATGGCTCCGGCCAGCAGGTCGGCCCCCAGCTCCGAGGGTGTGTCGATGTTCACCCCTACGCCTGTGGGCAGCTCCTGCGTGAGCTTCAGCGGTTCCACGCCCGCAAACATGCGCAGCGCCCGCGCCACTGTGTCGGTGATCTGCGGCACCACGCTGGAAATGATGGCGCCTTCGATGTTTTCCCCCGCCACCTTGTAAAGGTTCAGGATGCCGGACAGCTCCAGCGCGTACTGGTCCGCCTCCAGGCTTTTGTCCGTGGAGATGCGGGTACAGAATCCCAGCGCCCCGTTTTCGTATCCGCCCAAAACGATGTTGGTGTTGCCGATGTCTATTGTCAGTACCATACGTGCAGCCCTTTCTTCGGTTTGTTGTTATAAATATATGATGCCCCGTCCGCGCGGGTTTTGTCAATAGAAAAATTCACGGCATGTCCGCCGCAAACGTCTGTGCTAAACATACGCTCCCCCTCATAGAATTTCAGTAGAAACCAGTTCAGCCGGCCCGGAACGCGTGCCGCGCGGAAGGGGTTGGGGCGGCACACCGCCCCGAAAATCGTAAGGAGGGAAACGTGCAATGTTTGTATGTACTTTACGCAAGGGCGGGCTGCGGAAACTGGCTGTGGTGGCCGTCTGCGGCGTGGTGCTGGCAGGCGCGGCCATTACCGTGGGCGTGGTGCGCAACAAGGGCGACGCAGTGGATGCGGCCGCGCAGGGCGGCGCGCTTTCGCAGCAGATCACCGGCGCGCAGGACGTGGCGACGTTCCTGCAGGGGTATGGCGTCGAAGTGGACCCCACTACCGCGGAGGTGAGCACCGTCACCGTGCCGCGCAAGTGGGACGATAACTTCAAGGCGTTCAATGAAGTGATCAAGGAAAGCGGGCTGGACCTCTCCCGCGTCAAAAATAAAAAGGTAGACAAATGGGTGGTGCTCATTCCTGCGCAGAGCACCGAAACACAGAAATCCTACGGCGTGGTGCTCGTGTACAAAAACGAGGCCAAGGGCGCGTATATCCTGCAAAAGCCCTCCGGCGAGGTGCTTCCGCTGAAAGCGGCGGCGCCCACGGGGGCAAGCCTTGCGCTGACAGACGAAGAAGTGGCGGCAAACGCGGGCTTTGGCGCCGCCTTTCCGGCGGATGATTCCGCAGCCGCCGCGGGCGCGGGCGTGAGCGGTGCAAACGCGGCTGCAGACGTCCAGGCAGGTGCGGATACGGCCGGGCCGACGGAGGACGCGGCCGCCGAAGCGCAGGCCCAGGCGGACGCCGACGCGCAGATCGAGCCAGGGGCGTTTCCCACGGAATAAGCGCAAAACGCAGTTGATTCTGTACAAAGCGGCATGCCCTTTTTCGGCATGCCGCTTTGTTTGACGGGCTTCTTTTCAACGGCTGCTTCTGGTATAATTGATTTGGACAGCCGTTTGTGCGGCCGTGCATGCTTCATGCACCGACGCTCTGCCGCGCATGAGCGTGAGAACCTCAAGGCGTACAAAATCCTGGCGGCCAAAGTTTTGTTGAAGCCGCCTGCGGCGGCGTCATGGTATGCTATGTCCGGTCAGCGGGTGCGAGCTAAGAAATATGGTGCAATGAAACCAGAGCAGAAGAAGCGGGGGAACTGTGATGTTGAAAAAACGGGGACGCAGGCGGCTGTGGGCCGTTTTGGGCACAATGCTGCTGGCGGCGGCGCTGGGCGTGTGCGCGCTTGCCGCGTCGGATGTGCCGAAGGCGGTGCTGAACGCGCGTGAGAGCGTGGTGCGCATTATGACGGAAGGGGCGATGGGCAGCGGCTTTGCGTTGTCCAAAAATTCCGTCTATGTGGTGACGAACCACCATGTGATCGAAGGCGCGGAAACGATTGAGGTCATAGTGGACGACACAAGGTGGACGACGGCCCGGGTTTACGTAGATCTGCCCGGAAAGGACATCTGTATCTTAAAAACAGACAAGCCCCTGCGCGGCATGCCCGGGCTGCCGCTCCGCTCGGACGCGGTTGAAACAGGGCTGGCGGTATACGCGCTGGGATATCCGGGCGCGGCGGATGATTTCAGCCAGGAATTTGCCACCGGCGTGGACAGCATCACGGTGACGGACGGCATCGTGAGCGCGGTGCGGCAAAGCAGGGCGGAGGGTCTTCAAACCACGTGGGCGATCCAGACGAACGCGCCCATCAGCCCCGGCAACTCCGGCGGGCCGCTTGTGGATGCGGGCGGCAGGCTTGTCGGGATCAATACGTTTATAATGTTGAAGGGCCAGAATGTGAACGGCAGCATTCATGTGCGGGAGCTGCTCACCGTTCTGCAGCAAAACGATATCCCGTACCGCAAGGCGGCGCCCGGTTTTGCGGGCGTGCTGCTGGTTGTACTGGCTGTGGCGGCGGCGCTGGGCGTGTGTGCGGCGCTGCTTTTGCGGCTGCGCCGCCGGGGAGCGGCGTCCGGGAAGCCCATGCGGGAAAAGGCTGTTCCGCTGCCTGTGTTTTTGGCCGGCGGCGGACGGATGGACAGGCTCCGGGCAACGCGGGCGGTGCGGGAGCTGGCGCAACGGCTGGCTTCGATACCGGAGGTCTCACGGGCGCTGCATCCGGAAAATATCCTTGTGCGGAGCGGTACGCTGGAGCTGAAGCGTGCGCACGGCGCGGGCAAAAGGCCCGGCGCCTCCGTGTGCGCCGGGTATTCCGCACCGGAATGTTACAACGGAAGCGCGGGTATGGCCGCTGCAGTCTATTTTCTGGGGGCCGTGCTGTATGCGCTTACAGAGGGCCGCGCCCCGCAGGACGTGATCGCGCGTGCGGGCGGCGCGGAGCTGGTGTTTGAGGAGCAAACGCCGCTTGTCCCGCTGCTGAACCGGGCCATGGCGCTGAACGAGGCTTACCGCATTGCCGCCCCGGCGCAGCTTGCACAGGAGCTGGCGCAGGTGGAAGCACAGCTTGCCGCCGCACAGCCGGCGCAGACAGTGCCTGCACAGGAGCTGCTGCAGGCGCAGCGCGCGGCCCTGCAGGAAGCTGCGCCGCTTGGGCCGTTTGCCCCGCAGGGGAGCGGCGGTACGCCGGGTGCAGGATATGCGCCCTCTGCCGTTTGCACACCGCAGGCCCCGCGCCGGAAAAAGCGCGGCTGGAAAATTGCGCTGGCCGTGGGGCTGCCGCTGGTGCTGCTGGGCGGCGGCTTTTTGGGGTATTCGCTGTATGCGTGGAACGAAATTGAAACCGCGCAGGCTTACGAACAGTATACACAGGCTTACGAATGGTACGAGCGCGCGCCGTGGCTGTGGGAACTGGACGAGCAGCGGGGGCAATATACGGCGGCCTGGGTGCTGGTGGAGCGCAGGGAGCTGAGCGAGGCGGCGCAGGCGTTCCGGGAGCTTGGGGATTACGCGGACAGCGGGGAACTGGCGGAAAAGTGCAACACATATATCCGCGCGCAGACGGTGGGCTCGCCTTTTACGAAATACAAATTGTACAACAATCTGGGCGGCTTTTTAGACAGCAGCCGGCAGGCGCAGGCGCAGATACCGGAAATTTACGACACGGCATTGGAGCACTACGGGGAAAATCGTTTCAGTGCGGCAATGGAGTGGCTGGAGATCATACCGGATTATGAAAACTACGAAGACGCTTTTGTTTATGTGGAAGCGTGTAAGGCGCACACTGTTTTATCTGAAAACTATTATAAAATGACACGGGAAGTCCAAAATGCATTGGAGATGCTCGAATGGAGCGACCAGTATATTGATGTGGAACCTATATGTATGGACAGATATCTTATAGACTACTTTTTGGATGGAACATGGGTCGCGGTGGATGGCGATGTTTTTGAATATGCAATGGAAAACAACGAGTTTGATTTCTGGTATCGTTATGTTCCGAGCGGTAAATACAATTTTGAGAGCGATGGCATGTACTATGCTTCCAGTGGCACACGGTTTGCCGCATGGGACTATATTTCTTACAACGAAATAGTGATCACATTTGAAAGCGACGGCCGCAGCTATCATTATTACCGCCAATGAGCGGAGCGGCGCCAGGGCCGAAACGGGAAACACTACCCGTTTCGGCCTTTTTTGTGCTATACTGGACCGTATAATAATTGATAAGGAAAAGCCGGGCCCGGGCCCGGCGCGGGGGGGAGGGGACGCGGCATGCGTCTGGATAAGTATGTGGCGGGCGCGGCCCAGCAGAGCCGCTCGGACGTACGGCGGGCCATTCAGAAAGGGCTGGTGTGCGTGAACGGCGCGGTGTGCCGCAGCGCGGACGCTCAGGTGCCGGCCGGCGCGGCTGTCACGCTGAACGGGCAGCCGCTCGTCCTGCAGCAGTATGTGTACATCATGCTGGACAAACCCAAGGGTGTGGTGAGTGCGGCGGCGGACAAAAACGACGTGACTGTGGTGGACCTTGTGGGCAGGGCCTACCCCCGCCGCAGCCTGTTTCCCGCCGGGCGGCTGGACAAGACCAGCACGGGCTTTGTGCTGGTGACGGATGACGGCGCATTCGCCCATGATATCCTCGCGCCCAGGCGGCATGTGCCAAAAACCTACGAGGTGCTGCTGGACACGCCCCTCACGCCGGAGATGGCGGCTGGTTTTGCGGCGGGCGTCCGGCTGGCGGACGGGCAGCGGCTGCAGCCCGCGGAGCTTTCGCCGGGGCCGGACGGCCCGTGCAGCGCGCGTGTGGTGCTGCGCCAGGGCGTGTATCATCAGATCAAGCGCATGTTCGGCGTATACGGCGCGGGCGTGAACGAGCTGCGGCGCACGGCCATCGGCGGCCTGGCACTGGATGCCGCGCTGGGGCCGGGCGGCTTCCGCGAGCTTTCGCCCGCAGAGGTGGCGCGTATCCTCGGCGGCTAGAAAACAGGAAAAAATTCCGGGCCAAATGCTGGAAACTGCATTTTCGGCGCGCTGTTCACAGGTTTTTAAAACATTTTTCACATGAAAAATGTACGATAAATGCAGTGTTTGCGCCCTGTTTCCCAAATTACACAATAAAATGACGTTTATTTTGTTGAAATATGTTGCAAAAGTCAGAACTATTGTGTAAAATAGAGACTAAAGCGACACCTTATTGTTAAAATTCACAACTGAGCGCATGCAGAGCGCCGCAGCACAGAAGGGAAAAGGGTATTATGGCGAACAGAGTTTTTCAGGGCGTTGTCTATCAGATGAAAGATGCGATCGACCGCATGGTGGGCGTTGTCGATGAAACGGGCACCATCATCTCCTGTTCTGACTTGAACCGCATCGGCGAGGTGCGGGACGGCATCGCGTCCGACCGGCTGACAGCCGGCGACGCGTTCGTGCGGGACGGCTACACCTATCATCTGTTCAGTTCGAACAAGCGCAACGATTATGCCGTTCTGGTGGAGGGAACCGACGAGCCCGCCCTGCGCTATGCGGCGCTGCTGGCCATCAGCCTGCAGAACATCAAGCAGTACCACGACGAAAAGTTCGACAAGGCGAACTTTATCAAGAATGTGGTGCTGGACAATATCCTGCCCGGCGATATCTATGCCAAGGCGCGCGAGCTGCATTTCGCAACGGACGTGTCCCGCGTGGTGCTGCTCATCCGCGTTACCTCGGGCGCGGACATTTCCGCCTACGACGTCGTAAGCGGCCTGTTCCCCGATAAGCAGAAGGACTTCGTGTTCAACATCAGCGAGAACGACACCGTCCTCGTCAAGGAGATCAAGCGCGGCATCGACCAGCACGACATCGAAAAGCTGGCCGCCAGCATTGTGGACACCCTCAACGGCGAGCATTACATCAAGGCCGTTGTGGGCATCGGCACGCCCATTGCCAATGTGAAGGACCTGGCCCAGAGCTTCAAGGAGGCACAGATCGCCATGGAGGTGGGCAAGGTGTTCGACACCGAGCAGGCGATCGTCAGCTACGACCATCTGGGCATCGCCCGCCTGATCTATCAGCTGCCCACCACGCTGTGCGAGATGTTCCTGAAAGAAGTGTTTAAACAGGGCAGCATCGAGAGCCTGGACGCCGAGACGCTGTTCACCATCCAGCGCTTCTTTGAAAACAACCTCAACGTTTCGGAGACGAGCCGCGGCCTGTTCGTGCACCGCAACACACTGGTGTACCGTCTGGAAAAAATCAAAAAGCTGACGGGCCTGGACCTGCGGGAATTCGACGACGCCATTGTGTTCAAGGTGGCGCTGATGGTCAAGAAATACCTGAGCGCCAACCCCGCGAAGTATTAAGAAAAAAGAGCCGTTGCGGCAAAGCCTGCTTTCGCCGCAGCGGCGCCTTTTTGGAATATGCCGTGCCCGCGGTGCAATATCGCGGGCGGCAGGCGCGTATTCCCTGCGCAGGGCGGTGCTTTGCGCGCACGCACTCAACCGTGACCCCCATAGGAGAATGATATGGCAACTACCGATATGATCCGTTTTGAAAACGTGAAGAAGATATACACCGGGCTGGACGCCAAAAGCAAGGACATCGTGGCGCTCCACAACGTGAATCTCTCCATCAAAAAAGGCGAATTCGTGTTCGTTCTGGGCCATTCCGGCGCGGGCAAAAGCACGTTCCTCAAGCTGATCCTGCGCGAGGAGGCAGCCACCGAGGGCAAGGTTTTCGTCAACGGGCGCGACCTTTCCAGCATCCGTCAGCGGGAAATTCCCTACCTGCGCCGCGGGCTGGGCGTGGTGTTCCAGGATTTCCGCCTTATTCCCACGATGACGGCCTACGAGAACGTGGCCTTTGCCATGCGTGTGACGAATATCCCCGAGCGGCAGATCAAGCGGCGCGTGCCCTATGTGCTGAACCTGGTGGGGCTCGCGGGCAAGGCGCACAGCCTGCCGCAGGAGCTTTCCGGCGGCGAGCAGCAGCGCATTGCGCTGGCGCGGGCTTTAGTGCATTCCCCGCCCATCATCATTGCGGACGAGCCCACCGGCAATATCGACCCGGAGCTGTCTGTGGAGATCATGGAGCTGCTGCAGGCCATCAACAGCGTGGGCACCACGGTCGTGGTCGTCACCCATGAACGCGAGCTGGCCGCGCGGTTCCGCAAGCGCACCATCATGATCGACCACGGCGAGGTGGTCGACGACGGCCTCGGCCGGTACGGGAGGGAGGCCGCGCAGGTATGAAATGGTCCAGCTTTAAGTATCTTGTCAAGCAGGGATGGCACAGCATGGTGGCCAACCGGCTGATGACGCTGGCATCCATCGGCGTGCTGGTGGCATGCCTGATGATCACGGGCGTGGCGGCGCTGCTGTCCGTCAACGTGACAAGTTATGTGGATTATCTTGAAACGCTCAACGAGATCGTCTTTTTCATCGATGACGCCGCCCCCGCCGAGACCGTGGAGGCGCTGAAAACGCAGATCCCCGCCGACGGGAACGTGGCTGCCTGCGAATACGTCCCCAAGGCTGCGGCCGTGGAGGAAATGCGGGAGTATCTGGGCGACTACGGCGATATCATGAACGATTATGCCGGAGAAGGGAACACCGAAAATCCGCTGCCCGCTTCGTTCCGCGTGTCGGTGACAGACGTTGCGGACCTTGCGCCCACAGTGGAGCGCATCAAGGCCATGGGCGCGTATACGGCCACGGCCGAGGACGGCACCGCCAGCGATGCGAACGTGTTTTACAAAGTGAATTCGCCCTCCGAGCTTTCCAGTACATTGGTGAACCTGAAGCGCATCGTCAACTACATCGGCTGGGGCCTTGTGGCCGTGCTGGGCGTGGTGAGCGTGGTGGTCATCAGCAACACCATCCGCCTGACGGTATTTGCCCGCCGCAAGGAGATCAATATCATGAAATTCGTGGGCGCGACGAATGCGTTCATCCGGCTGCCGTTCTTTGTGGAGGGCATGACGGTGGGCGCTATCTCGGGCGTGCTGGCCACGGTCGTTGTGGGCGGTGCGTATTACGGGCTGGAGCAGGCGCTGCTGCAGCCGGAGGCGCTTTGGCTGAACGAGTTCACCAAATGCATGTGGCCGTTCATGGATATCATCTGGCCGCTGCTGGGCGGGTTTGTGCTGTTCGGCGTCGCCATCGGCGGCGTGGGCTGCGCGTCCAGCATCCGCAAGCACCTGAAGGTGTGATCTTTTTTGAACACAGGAGTTTTCTATGGAAAAGCATAAAAAACTGGTCCGCGTCGTATGTCTGGTGCTTGCCGCACTGATGGTGATGACCATCGGCGTGCCGCTGATCTTTGCCTATGCCGAAACGCCGGCGGAGAAGCTGGAGCGTCTGCGCAAGGAGCTGGAGGACATCAAATCCAACATCAGCGCCGTGGAGAACAGCAAGGAAAAATCCGAGCAGACCAAGCAGTATTATCAGGCACAGGCCAATAACCTGAAGGCGCAGCTTGCCGCCATCAAGGAGGACATCGCGGCCCAACAGCAGAGCATTGAGCTGAAAAATGCCGAGGTGGCGGAAAAAGCGGCCAATGTGGCGTATAATAAGAGCATGTTCGAATCCCGCCTCAAGGGCATGTACGAGATGAGCCGGCAGTCGAACCTTGCAATTCTTCTGGGCATCGACGACGTTTCCCAGATGCTGCTGTTTGCCGAAAACCTGCAGCAGATATCGGAGCATGATACCCAGCTCGTACAGCAGCTGCGGGACGAGCAGGCGGCCCTGGAGGCCCAGCGCGCCGAGCTGGAGCAGCAGCTTGCGGACCTTGCCGCCCGCGAGCAGGAGCTGACAGACACCGCCGTGGCGTATTCCAATGCCATCCAGCAGGCGGATGCAGCCATCAGCGCGGCTGAGGCGGACCTTGCCGCAAATGAAGAGGCTCTGGCGGAAACCCAGAGGCAGTACGAGCAGGCGCAGGAAGAATGGCGGCAGTGGACGGCGGCAAACAACGTGGATTTCGAGTACAATCAGGGCGGCTTTGCCTGGCCTATCCCGGGGTATACGAACCTTTCCTCCGATTTCGGCGTGGGACGCTGGATCTACGTCAAGTGGGACGTGCACCTCGGCATGGATGTGCCGGCCCCGGCGGGTACAAAAATCTATGCGGCTGCGGACGGCGTGGTGAGCACCAACAACCACTGGACCTACGGAATTTCCGTAAAGATATCCCACGGCTCCGGCCTTGCTACCATTTACGGCCATATGTCGGGGCGCGTTGTAAACGACGGCGATTACGTGACGCAGGGCCAGCTCATCGGTTATGTGGGGAGCACGGGCAACAGTACGGGCAACCACCTGCATTTTGAGACGACTCTTCACGGCGCGGCGGTGAGCTCGCGGCCGTATCTGGGGCCGCCGTGGGGCTGAACAGCGGTTTCGGCACCCGCGCAAGGAAAGTGAGACGAAGCTATGAATAAAAAGATCACCGTAAATCTGGCGGTGGCCATCGCCATCATTGCCATGACGGTCACCTTCGTTGTGACGATGATTCTGAGCATGCAGCTGTTCAACCGGACCGTCAGCGGCGTGCGCGAAAAAGAGATCATGTACAACAAGCTCTCGGAGATGGACAAGAGCGCCCGGGAGAATTATTACGGCGAGATCGTGGACGACACCCTGTACGATTATATCGCGGCGGGCTACGTTACCGGCATGGGCGACAAGGACGCGCGCTATTATACCGCAAAGCAGTATCTGGAATATCTCAACCAGCAGAACGGCGTGGTCATGGGCGTGGGCGCGGATGTGATCAAGGACGCCAACGGCTATGCGCGCATTGTTAAGGTGTACCCCAACAGCCCGGCGGAGGAATCCGGCCTGCAGAAGAATTTCTACATCACCAAGGTAGGGGAGCTGGACGTTAAAACGCTTTCCCTCTCGCAGGTAAACAGCCAGCTGCTGGGCGAATCCGGCACGTCGGTGCTGCTCACGGTGGTGAACGCCACGGGCGAGGACGAGCACACGGTGGAGATCCAGCGCCGCGAGTTCGACGTGCCCTCCGTGGAGGGCCAGGTGCCGGAGGGTACCACGACCGCATATTTCTGGATCAACGCTTTCAATTCCAAGACAGTGGACGAGCTGAAAGCATATTTTGAACGCTGGCAGGAGGAGGGCGTCGCCGTGGACGGCGTGGTGTTCGACGTGCGCAACAACACGGGCGGAAACCTGACGAACGCCATGCATGTGATCGATTACCTGTGCCCGGTAGGCCCTATCGCAAGCCAGCAGAACAAGGACGGAACCGTCACCACGCTGGAGACCTCCGACGCCAGTGAGGTGGAGCTGCCCATGGTGGTGCTGGTGAACGGCAACACGTCCTACGCGGCGGAGCTGTTTGCCACATCCATTCGGGAATTTGAAAAAGGACGCGTCGTCGGTACGCGCACAGCGGGCAAGGGTACCATCCAGTGCCGTCCGGTGGCTCTTTCAGACGGCTCGGCATTTTCGTATACGGTGGGCCTGCTGCTGAGCAAGAACGGAGCCACCTTCAACGGGACAGGCATTTCACCGGATGTGGAGGCGTCTCTCTCCGCCGAGGAGGAGGCGAATTTCTACAACTTCACCGTGGATACCGATCCGCAGATCCTGCGCGCGTTTGAAGTGGTGGATACGCTTACGGGCCGCAACGACATCCAGGCCAGCCTGGAGCCGTCACAGAGCAGCTCGGCTTCGGAGGCGGGCGGCGCGGGTTCCTCTTTACAGAGCGAACCGGCCGGAACGGACGCTTCGTCGGCCGCCGAGCCTGCGGCATAAGCGCGGGCCGGAACTGTTTGTAAATGGAGTCTCGCCCCTGTATCCGGGGCGGCGGAACAACGCACACCGCGCTGCGGGGCGCACAGCCCGGCGGGCGCGGTGCGTTTTTGTTCCGCCAAGAAAAAAGAGGAGGCAACGCGTGAATCTGACGGATATTTCCACCATCAAAACGCTGTGCGCGGCGCACGGCTTTTCGCTCTCCAAGGAATTCGGGCAGAATTTTATCGTCAACCCGGGCATCTGCCCCAAGATCGCCGAGGCGGCGGGGATTGACGAGCACTTCGGCGTGCTGGAGGTCGGCCCCGGCATGGGGGTGCTGACCAAGGAGCTGGCGCGGCGCGCAAAAAAAGTAGTGGCGGTGGAGGTGGACAAGCGTCTGCCGCCGCTGTTGGCGGAAACTCTGGCAGAATATGAAAACGTGACGGTCGTGGAGGGCGACGTGCTGAAGGTGGACCTTGCGGCGCTCATCCGGGACGAGTTCCCGGGCCTGCGTGTGGCCGTATGTGCAAACCTGCCCTATTATATTACCAGCCCTATCGTCATGAAGCTGCTGGAGGAGCGGCTGCCCATCGAGCATATCACGGTAATGGTGCAGAAAGAGGCGGCGGATCGCCTTTCCGCCGCGCCCGGCACCCGCGCGGCGGGCGCTGTCACATATGCGGTGCATTATTACGCCGCGCCCCGCACGCTGTTTACCGTACAGCCGGGCAGCTTTTATCCCCCGCCCAAGGTAACGAGCGCCGTCATTCAGCTGCGTCTGCACGAAGCGCCGCCGGTCACGCCCCGCAGCGCGGAAGCGATGTTCCGTGTCATCCGCGCCGCGTTCAGCCAGCGGCGCAAGACGGCGGCCAACGCGGCCAGCGCGGGGCTGCATCTGCCCAAGGAGGCGGTGGCCGAGGCGCTGGCTGCGGCAGGCGTGCCGCCCACGGCCCGGCCCGAGCAGCTGACGCTGCAGAATTACGCCGACGTTTCCGACGCGCTGTTTGCGTTTCGGTGACCGGTTTGTCCTGTTGAAAACTGCTGTTCTTCTTTGTATACTGGTACTATGATATGAAATATCAGGCTCCGAATACCTGTGCAGACGAAGGAAATAACGGCCCAGAGCCTGTGCGGGCCGCTTTTGAAACGGAAA
>ERZ1023979.190-NODE-190-length-26647-cov-9.116915_pt1 | contig 26647 bp, 27 predicted proteins | sample MGYA00380434_ERZ1023979 | MGnify/ENA primary metagenome ERZ1023979 (study PRJEB33179, sample SAMN07449056) | human gut metagenome | biome: Human-gut; feature: Human associated habitat; material: Faeces | host: Homo sapiens | place: India:Kasaragod | collected...
GCAAGTGTCAGACCGTTATGCGCCTTGAGGCGCTGCCTGTATCATAGGGCTTTGCACGCATCTGAAATACCCCCGGCTTCGCCGTAATCTCATTAAGATAAGGCTCCAAAATGCAACCGCCTCTGAGAGAAAATCTCGGAGGCGGTTTAGTAAACATGTACATCAGAAAAAGGCATGACAAAGGCGCGGAGTTTCCTCCGCGAAAAAACGAATATAAAACGGCCTCAAATCATCCGATACTGAAAACTGATTGGGCGCTTCGCGCGCATATTCCTCGGTTTTTGCAGACCAGGCCGGACAGGAAGCAGGAATTTTGTGATCAAAGGTTCTACTATGACCGCGGGAACAAAACCCAGCAGGAATTCCCGTGCAATGTGAGCGGCGAAAGCGGTGTTAATTCGGTAAAGATGCTTGCCTTCAGGCTGTGTAAAAACGGCATGGAGACGAAGCAGAGAAGCGAAATTGTAGAGCGTCATTCTGGAAAAGATCTCCTGTTTGATAAATGGGCGCTTTTTGGCATGAAAGTGTGTCAGTGCAAGGGTGTATTTCAAATCCCGGAAAGATGTTTCGATACCCCAGCGTTTGTGGTAAAGTTCACGAAGCAGCGGAGGCGGGAACCGATCTGCGGGAAGGTTGGTGATCACGGTCTCGTACAGACCTTCTTTCACCGCAAATCTGACCACACGGAAAGAGATTGGATACAATGCATCGCTTGCGTCCCCAATATAGTCGAAATGAGCCTTTTTGGGAATCCAGCGGTACTTATGAGGCTCTTGACGGATACGGTTTGTGAGGCGTTTGGACAGAGAATAACTGAAGGCTGCGTCAAATTCCGGCGCACCAGTCAGCCTAAGCCCTGAAAGGATGCCCTGCTTGTCTTTTACGCGGATCAGATATTTCCAGCCCTTCTGTTCTATGTGTGCCATGTTGTTGTATGCCTCATAACCGCGATCCGCTACGAGAATGACCGGCTCTGTGAGTTCCGACCGATCCACCAGTTCTACAAGCGCCTGAGATTCGTGCTCCTCTCGTCCATCCTGTATGATGGCGTCCAGATAGAGTTGACTTTCCAAATCGTACAGAGCGTTCAAATGCAGCAGGTTGTATCCGCGCCCGTCCTTCGTGCTGTTAAAGTAGGTTGCTTTGTCGTGAATGTCGCTTGGAATCTGCACATGGGAACCGTCTGCCGCCAGCAGTGTGTACCCGTTCCACCTTCGGATGGGACGGTTTTGATAAGTGAACCGACGCAAAATTTCTTCAAAGGCCGTTGGAAGGAGTTTTCCCCGCTGTTGGACGAACGCTGATGTCGTTGCAGCTGTCGGATCATAGTGAAACTGCCGCTGCAGTTCCACATTCAGGCTTTGTCCGCTCATGGAGAGTATTGTCTTGCACAGCGCCTCGAAGGGCAGCTTTCGATTCCGTTTGAAATCCCGCTTGGGATCGGCCGTGTGTTTGGGCAACTCCTTCCGTATTTGAGATACGGTATTTAGAAGTTTCCTCTTTAGGGCTTTGGGGTAGTTTTTCATCGGCGTAACCTCCTTGAAATTGCTTTCAAGGCATAGCCGCCAATTTTTTCTCAAGGGGTTTTTGTGATTTTTTTCAAATATTTGCAGAAAAGATCTGGCCGCTTTTTTGTGCAGTCTGGTCGGTCGCTTATCTTAATGAGATTAGGCTTCGCCGGGGGATATTTATTCTGAAAGTCAATGGAACGAGGTACAGTATATGCAGTATATCCCTCTAAAAGCCGGTACATTAAGCGATAATACGCGCGGCGAATATTTTTCACAAATGCACTCTGCGATTTTACTTCCATCCACACCATTTGATAATCTATTGGAACAAAAGAAATGGAGAACGAGTACAGGGTGTACCCCGAGCCTTTATCTCGATAAATACCACCGGGAATTCAATCATCAAGGATATGAAACTGTACTTGATGGAGCAAAGAATCACCCTTCACAGTATACGCAGGCATTGGAATCTTTGGAAAAAGTGCTGCCCCCGCCTCAGACAATTATGGCATGCAGCCTTGGTAAGGACAGCATTGCCGCGCTTATTCTTGCTTTGCAGGACGGAGTCCGGTTTGATCATGTTTATTTTGTAGATATGCGTGGGGCGGAGTTTGAAGAAACATATGCTTTCATTCCAAAAGTAGAACAGACTCTCGGCATCAAAATAGAAATTCTTGAAAGCTCCTACACCTTCGATGAACTTTTCTATACCAAAATATCAAAAGGATCAAGGGCCGGAAAAAACCGTGGCTGGGCAGCTGTCATCAATGGATGCCATTTTCAGAGGGACATGAAAATTCCTGCGATGAAACAAATGTACAAAGCTGGAAACGCTGACATCTATATAGGTTTATCAGTGGAAGAATCGGATCGGCTTAATCGTTTTATTTATAAAAGCGACCATAAAAACCGATATCATTTTCCTCTGGCTGAGCACGGTTATACAGGGAATATGGCACGACAGTTGTGCCAAGAGTACGATCTTTTGCATCCCTTGTATCGCTTTTTTCGTAGACTCGGTTGTTGGCAATGCAACCGGCAAGGCGTTAATGAACTGCGTAATCTTTATTGGCGCTATCCTGAAAAATGGATACAGCTCGAAAATTATCAGCGCGCGTGTTCCTGGGATTTTCAGCCCGGTAAAAGTGTTTTTTATTTTTCGGAACGTTTTGCGCGGGAGGGCTGGAACCTTTCTCTTGAAGATATACTCAGTGAAACAATTCCCCAGCGGACGGCATAAAAGGGCAGAATACAGAAATAACACACTTTCTCCTTGACGATCCTGCCACTCCAGTGTACGTAAAAATTTCTTTCAAACAAATTTTGTAAATGCACAAACAGAAAATTTGGGTGTACAATAGAATTATTCTTTAAGGTAAGAGTTATTTTCAGGTAGGAGTTTCGCAGAGACGGATGCGCCGTTCTGCGCCTGTCTGAGTACAACTATGCCTTTTAGAACCGCAAGCCATACTGATGCCCTGTTAGGGTGCCGGTATGGCTTTTTTATTTACCATCCGATAAGGAGGACTTTGTATGAGTGACTTATTCGACGATCTGGACTTTGAAATGCTCGGCGGGGACTTTGAGGATCCGTTCGAGAACGAGCCTGTGGACCCCGTGCCACCTCCCGTTCCCGGTATGCCTAACGCAGGGCATCAGCCTATGCAGCATCCGGAAGCCGCTGCGCAAAAGGCTTCTGAAGCCGGTTGTACTGATGATCCGGCGCAGCAGCCCATCTCTGATCCGCCTTTCCAAGCGTGTGTGGAAAGCTTAGCAAATACAGAGGCACAGGCTGCCAAAACTGATGGCAACGCCGCAGATATAGCGGACTGTCAAGACGCTGCGCTCCATCAAGCGAGTTCTGAAAAGGCACCCACGCTTAATATGATGGCCTCTCTGGCAGATCAGACCGAAGCAACTGCCGCACAGCAGGACGCACGGACACTGATGGAACTTCCGCCTGTGTTCAAGTACGGTTCGTGCGAAGAAGATATCTCCGATGGGGACATGACCTTTGAGCAGCTGCGCGCGGAAAAGGAGCCTGACTTTCTGGAGCTTGAAGACAGCAAACGCGTGTCCTGGACTGTGCAATACGGCCGGGTGACAAAGCCTATTTCGTCTCCGGCAAAGCAAAAGATTGCGCAGGTCAAAGAGGAGATCGAGCTGTCCAAAGAGTTTCTGGAAGGACTTAAAAAGTCAAAGGACAAGCGTCCGCGCTGTTTTGTCAAACCCACAGTAGCGGGAAAGTCAAAAGGTATCGCCGCCTACAAGACGATTCTCTTATCCCCGGAAGATGCGGCGCAATCATCGAAACCCATTTGTCTGTTTCCTGCCCGCGACGGCCAAATGTACGAGATGCGAAAAAACAAGCTTGGGGTTTTTGTAACCCCCACGAATCACATTCATGAACTGAGCGAGGTAAGGGCCGGCTTTCAGCCGGCCCTGCCGCGCATCCCCTATGAGCTTTTCAAGCGGATCATTGCTTTTTTTCGGTACTACACGGAACAGGAGCATCCGCTGGAAGTTATGGTACAGATCTATTGGGATTCACTCAAAAAGCGTTTTTTAGTCGTTGTCCCCTATCAGCACGTTTCCGGTGTAGAAATCCGCGTGCCCGAAGAACAGCCGGGACAATTAGACGAAGAACGCTTCTATTACTACGCGGATATTCACTCCCACAACATCATGCCGGCGTTTTTCAGTGAGCAGGATAACCGCGATGAATTGGCGACCAGGCTCTACATCGTAGTCGGCCGTCTGCAAAGACCATCCCCGGAGATCCGTGCGCGGATTTCTAACGGCGGAAAATTTATGGAAATCCCACTGGAAGATGTGGTCGAGGTGAGTCCGGCAGAGTTTCCAGAATACTGGACCGCTTCGGTCGCTCCTTCATTCACCGCCAATAGGAAAGGAAATGCATTATGAACTTCAGTTTGTGCCGTCCGGTCAAAATCCTTCTCCTCGGAGCAGGAGGAACCGGAGGCTATGTGGCGCCGCATCTTTACCGTCTGATGCATACGTTGAACAGACCGGTAAGAATCAATATTGTAGACGGTGATCTTGTAGAGGCCAAAAATCTCGTGCGCCAGAATTTCTGCGCTGCCGATCTTGGCGAAAACAAAGCTAAAGTCCTTGCGACACGCTACTCCGAGGCGTTTGGGATGGAGACTCTCTACCACTCCGCATTCCTCGAAAAAGATGAGGATCTGTATCGGATGGTCCAACCAGGCGACATTTGGCTGGACGGAAAACGAGTGCCGGAATTGAGCATTCTGATCGGGTGCGTGGACAACAACAAATCCAGGCAGATGTGCCACAGAGTATTCGAAAGGTCTTCACATCTGGTCTACATCGACAGTGGGAACGATGAATTTTCCGGGCAGGTCGTATGCGGTATCCGCTGCAACAGACGCACGATTTACAAGCCAGTCTGCAAGCTGTACCCGGATATGCTTGAGGAAACCGATAAATTTCCCAGCGAACTGTCTTGCGCGGAGGCTGCGGTTTCCGCGCCTCAGAGTATTACCGCAAACATCATGGCGGCGACCGTGGTGACAGACTTTGTGTACAACATCGTTGCACGGGGCAAATTAACGACCCGCTACGCCGTGTTTTCAGCCGCCAGCATCAATGTGCGGGCGGAGAGCAATAAAAAAAGACAAAGGAGAACTGCATAACATGAAAAAAGGAATCTGCCTAATCGAGCGGTTGTATGTGCCTTATGGCCAGACCGTACGCGTTGAATCGCTGCGCGTCGACAAACTCATTGTGGACGGAAGCCTCATTGTCGAGGGAAAGATATCTGCCGTGATCTGCCGCGGCAAAGGCAGCGTGCAGGTCGGCGACATGGAAGTGGACAAACTCCACCTGTCGTCCGTTACATGCGAAGGGAGTTTAAAAGCACGAAAAGTGATTTCACGCCGCGTCTATGCAGAAAGCATTCATATTTCCAAACGCATTTGGTGCCTTATTTCGCTTGTTGCAAAGTATCTGGTCGCGCCTTGTGTCGCCACACCGCTGCTGGGATGCGAAAATGGGGACCTTCAGGACTGCGTGATCGTTCCTCAGCGGGATTACTCGCTGCGCAGGTTTCGCAGGACGGTCTGTTGGCATCGTTTCCTGTCTCACATCCGCGCCAGAGGAAAGCGTCTGGAAAAACAGAGGCATACCAAGAAAGCGGCCATCCAGGAGACGGATGCCCGGGCCATTGAAAAACAGACAGAACAGACAGACGAAGTGCTGGATCAGTTGATCCACAAAATGGAGCATCACTTGGACCAACTGGATACAATGATTCGGGAACGGGAGGCGCATGGAGTCTATGTACCCTGTGCGGACGGCTCTGAAATGCCGGCAGTGAAATGTGTTTCCAGTCCGGTCTTACCGGGCAGCGAAGAAAAATCCCAGCCGAAAGCGGCGTGAGGTGCCGCCAATGGAGTTGGAAACCCATTATTCCCTGCGCTGTTTGCTCAATGCACAATCAGGGCTGCGATCCACGGCTGCCGAGCTTGCAAAGCTTCGCCGCAGACTGGATAAAATGCTTCGAGAAAAAGGGATGGAAACAGCCCGCCCCGTTCATGATTCCATCGTGCGCGGAAAAGAAAAGCTCTGCAGCCTTTTGAATGGCAGCAGACTTTCTCTTCTGGAAATCGGCCAGGAAGAGTTGGCGTCAGCATCGCAAAAACTGATCTGCTCCGTCCGCCATTTTCCAATTATGGCGCCGGATTATACGCCAATGCTGACCAGCGTTTTAAAGTTTGCCGACCTGCTTCCGATCAAAGATGACAGCCTTTCCGCCGCGTTGGGCCATCTGGCGAATCTTGCCAAGATTGGGTACTATCCCACAGATCCGGCACATGTGGCATATTTATCGCAAGCACTGGTATTTCCCGAGAATTCTAAGATAAATCTGCTTGATCCCTGCTGCGGTGAAGGCCTTGCGCTGGAACGGATTGCCCAAGGGCAAAACTGCCATACGTTTGGCGTAGAACTGGACGATTCCAGAGCACGCCAAGCCTGTGAGCATCTGGAGCGCGTGGCGATGGGCAGCTATTTTTATTCCCGTATCAGTCATAATGCGTTCCAACTGCTTTACCTGAATCCGCCGTATCTTTCAACGATAGGAGCCAACGGTACACGGACCCGGGAGGAACGCCGTTTTCTCATTGAGACGATACCACATTTAGCGGAACATGGAGTTTTGATTTACATCATTCCATATTACCGCCTGACTCCGGATATCGCCCGTGTACTATGTGATAACTTCGAAAAACTGTCCGTGTACCGCTTTTGTGGCAAAGAGTTCACAAAGTTTCATCAGATTGCCGTGCTGGGATGCCGGATTCCCAGGCAAGACGGCTCCAGGCTGGCTCCTGCCTTTTTGAGCCGTGTGGAAATATTGGAGCAAATCCCTACACTTGATGAACTCCCCCCTGAAAGCTATGCACTGCCTCCGGCCACGGCGAAAGTCCAGATATTTTATGGTTCTATTTTCAACGAAGTGGAATTGGCCAGACAGCTGGAGTCCTCTGCGCTGTGCAAAAAACTGTACCGGGAAGAGAATGCGTTGGACCGGATAGACAAGCAGCCTCTTCTGCCGCTCAAGGTAGGGCAGGTCGGTCTGATCGCCGGTTCCGGCATGGTCAATGGCTATGCCGGAGGTGAGGCGCCGCATGTGATCAAGGGTTATATGCAGCCGGAGGAAACGATCACAGCAACTTCAGTGCCGCAGCAGGATCCGAATGCTTCACAAATGATGTATCAGCACAACAAAAAAAGCAATCATCTTAGAATCAACATCTTAACACCGCACGGGATTAAAAGCCTGTCTTGAATGCCGTGTCTTTTGGAGCGTGATTGTATGAAGTCAGAACTTGATTATTCTATCTTACAAAAAAACGTCAATGCGCTTGCATCCTGCGAGGCAGAAGACTTTTTTACCGAGATCAGTCCGCATCTGCGTGACCATTTTCTCATTCCGCTTTTACGGGGAAAGTCCGTTTCCATCGGCAATCTGGATTTCTCTCAATTTGATGAAAGCGATATTGACGATCTTCAAGACGGTGCGGAGCAGCTGGCTGATATGCTTCAGAGGATACAACGTACCGCTGAGAAAGCCATATCGGTTCCCAGCGCTGCGAAAGCTCTTGTGCCGTTTTTGTAAGCAGGTGGAACCAATGTTTGAAATTGAAGAAAATACGTTAGATGAGTTGCCGTACAGCATCACGTGCCTGCAGTTTGCATGCCTGGCATATGAAGTCGCCCCGGAAAATGTGAACTCTATGCGCCATCTGGAGTGTAGCATGGACGATACCTATGAAGCAGCCGAAAGGGCGCTGGCGTGTTACTGTGATCTTATAAGCCCACATGACTACGGGGACAACAGTGAATGCTTTACCTATGGCTGCTACTATTCCAGCAAGCACATGATGGAGTTTTACAGACTTTGCCGTGTTCATGCAAAGCTGCTTCGTGTGAAACTGCACGAAGAACCATTTTTCGCGCGGGCGAAGCGGTTTGTCTATTCGCAGCTGTCCAATTCTTATACATTTGATTATACGCTGCAGACGAAAGTAAACCGCGAATATGCCAGCGGTATCGCCGTCCGCTTTACGGGAGATTTTTACGAATTCGAAGATTTTAATATGGCGATGATCGACGTCATGCGTTTCTATCGGGCCGAGGCGGCCCGGTTGAAAAACGTCCTTGCTATGACGCGGCGAACGGATTCGGATGTGACAATACGGGAGGAAGCTGCATGAATGGCGATCGAGTTACCTTTACGCTATCCCCAAAAAGTCCCTATGTGGATTGCTCATGGATGGATGGGCCGCAGGTTGGAAGAAAAACAATAGAGTTTTCCGCTTTTGTCAAGGCAATTCAGGAATCCGCTCCGGCGCCGACAGCATGTTCCGGTCTGCTGCCGCCGGGGACGATCAGCTATTGCGAAAGCTCAAATCACCAAATCACGATGACCGTGGAATCTTCAGATGAATATGCCGACATTACTTATTTCAATACGCGCTATGAACATTTCCCACTGCCCCATCTGATTTTCCAGTTTTCATTTTTTGAGGGACAGCGGGTGCAGTCGGTGCGGATCGGCGTCGCCGAACGAGGAAGGCTCCGCCCGGAGTCACGGATGTTTTATTATCCGCTCTCAAATGTTTGCGCTGCGAACGGACGGCTTTGCGTTGGCAGCAACATACTGCCCAAGGTCTCATTTCCGCACGGCCTGAGCAGCCTGCCGCGTTTCCTGCTGGAGCTGCCCAACAATGACGATTGGTTTGATTCCACACACAACAGACCCGGCTGTTCCATGCGCCAGCTTCTGGAGCAGCTGAAAGACAAAACCCCGGGCTATTATGAATCCGATATCCTGATTCCAAACGGCAGGACGCTTGCCGACTTTATAACTCCCCAACACAGGTAAAGGAGGCGAATGTTTTATGAAAAAATCCTGGGAACAAATTCACCAAGAGCTTTCGGAGCCTTTCTCTCACGAGGATGTGGAGTGGAAGATCCAGACAGTGAGCAAAGACAAGTCCCGTGGCCTTGCGGTCGCATACGTTACCGCCCGTGCGATTCAAAACCGGCTGGATGCCGTTGTCGGGGCACAGAACTGGAAACCCGTCTTCCGCCAGTGGCATACCGTCACGGACCGCGACGGCAACCCGATCCCTTCCCAACTGTGCACCATCCAAATTTTTGATGACGAACGGCACGAGTGGCTGGAAAAAACAGACGGTGCAGAAAATACGGATTACGAACCGGTCAAGGGCGGCCTTTCGGACGCCATGAAGCGGGCCGCTTCACAGTGGGGCATCGGCCGCTATCTATACAAGCTGGGAACACCGTGGGTCGATGTGGAGTTCTTTGGAAAAACAGCCGTCATTGCCAAAAAGGAGATGCCGGGGCTGAATCAGTTCCACGACGATTTCGTTGCAAAACTTAAAGAGCCTATGCCGGGAAGTCGTTCCAAGCCTTCGCAGCAGGAGCGGCAAAGGTCCGAGACCTCTTCACAATGCAATGCCGCATCCGGTAATGGGACGACGGCCAACGGTCCCGCAAAGCCCAAAATCAGCATTGCCGATACGCCGCGCTACACGATCCGAAAAGCTGTCCCGCACCGCTTTAAGAGCGGCGTCATGACAATCATGGACATCGAGTGTGAAAACGGAGACGTATTTACGGTCTTCTGTGACAAACCCGATGAGGCACTGCGCGCCGGCACCGTACTGACCAATCTCAGAGTCATCCAGCGTCCGGGCAAAGATGATCCAAACCGGCGGTTCAACACACTGGAAAGCTACCGCGTGGCATCCGCTGCGTAAACTGATACAAGGGAGGCAGCCAAGTGGATAAGGTCGCTTATTTCAAGATCACACGCTTAAAAATTTCGCGCTTCAAATCACATGTGGAAGAAACCGAGTATCACTTTGGCGATCTGACGATGATCAGCGGCGGGAACCATACCGGCAAAACGACCATCGCGGACGCGATCGCTTGGGTCATGATTGGGCAGGGCTTTTTCGGCGGACATCTGCTCGACCGCTTTTACAACGATAAGGAGTGGAAAAAGCGCATTGCTGTAGAACTCGAATATGTGGATGCCTCGGGAATCCGTCATGTCCTTTCCCGGCAGCGCATCAATGACAAAGTGGATGCGGCGCTGGATGGCAGCGCCATACGTCAAAAGGACCTCAATGCCATGTTTGGCGATGCGGATGAATTTCTTTCGCTCGTCAATCCGCTTTATTTTGTTGAGATTTTAGCGGAAAAAGGCCGGGGGCTTCTGGAGCGAAACCTTCCTCCTGTTTCACAGGAGGAAGTCCTTCAAAGGCTGAACGGGGACTCGCAGAAAGCGCTGGAGGGCTACTCTTTCCTGTCTCCAGAGGCGGCTCTGTCCAATCTGCGCGCAGAACAGCGTGAGATTGCGGACGCCATGCTGGCGCTGGATGGCCAATCCGACCTGCTGGCACAGCAAAATCAGGAGTGTCAAGACCGTATCCAGGCGCTTCAGATGGAAATCAAAGCTCTTTCAGAGCAGATTGCCGGGCTGGAAGCCAAACAGAAAACCGGTATTGACGAAGGCGCACTGCGCCTGGAACTCGCTTCCTTGACCATGCGGTACGATGAGATGCTCAATGAAAAGCCCTTGGCATTTGATCCAGCCGCCTATCGGATCCGGGAAACGGAGCTTCGCACAAGGCTATCGGAAGCTGAGAGAAGAACATTCGAGAGCAAATTCGCACAAGAGATTGCAGCACAAGAGAAAGCGCTGGCCTTTATGAGGAGCCGATATCACCAGATGGCGGCTTTTATGACCGCGCTCAAGCCCGGCATCATCTGCCCGCAGTGCCGCAGACCGGTGAAAGAGGACGAAATTCTTGATTGTGAAATAGGCTTGAAAAGCGCTCTCGCAGAGTGCAAGGAACAGGGCGGCGGAATAAAACTCAAGCAGCAGGAGCTTCTTGCGCTGGAAACACAAAGCCGCAGGACCTTTGAGGATTGGAAAAACAGCGATATGGCCGAGATTCAAAAAGAGGTTGAGCAGCTTTACAGAGAAGAAGAAAAAGCAGCACAGAAGCAGGCGGACTATACGGCGGAGCTGGAAAAAATCAGCTCACGCCGCCAGACGGTCGACGTATTGCTCTCTTGCGGAAATCTGACGCTGGCTGAAGAAGAGCGGCTTTCCGAACTGAGAAAAGAGATCGCGGCCAAAGACGTCGTACTGGATCAGTTCTCCCGGGAAAGCAGTAAGCCCAATCAAAATGTTGCTTCACAGCGCGACATCCTCCAAAGCCAGCTCAACGATGTGAATGCGCGGATTTCCGCTGTAGTGGATTACGCGTCTGTACGAAATGAACTGCTTTTCAAAGCGCTTCACACGCCGAACGTGGAATTCCAGCTCTATGATGTGGTGAAAAAAACAGGTGAGCTTGTGCCGGCTTGGAAATTCCGTTACCGGGGAACGAGCTATCAGTGTCTTTCCCGCTCGGAAAAGATTCTGGCAGGTTTGGAAGTTGTGGAGCTGCTGAAGCGTCTGACAGGGCGCTGCTATCCGGTATTCATTGATGACTCGGAGAGTGTCGACCATATTCCACGCCCCTCCGGTCAGGCACTGATTTCCAAAAAAGTGGCGGATCAGCCGCTCAAAGTGCAAGTGAAAAATACACCAATGAACCTGCCCAAGGCCGGGTGAGCGGATGACTCCGGAATACAAAACCGTCCCGATTCTTGATGCTGCGCGCCGTGCGGGGGTCCGCATCGCCGATGGACAGGCAGGACGGTATGAAGTCAAGGCGTTCTGCCCTTTCTGCCTGGGACGGACGAAGAACCCGCACCTTTATCTGAACATCGAAAAAAACAGGTTTTTCTGCCAGCGGTGCGGAGAACACGGAAACAGCGTATCGCTGTATGCCAAAATTCGCGGGATTTCCAATAAAGAAGCATTTGAAGAACTGGAAAAGAACAATCTCCAGATGTTCCCGCAGGCAGCACCCAAGGAGCCAAGGCAGGAATATATGGCCCCGCTGGAACAGCGGCACGATGTCTACTACGACCTGCTGGCGCTGCTGTCATTGTCAGAGCATGACTTTCTGGACTTGCTCGGCCGCGGCCTTACGCTGGACGCCATCGAGCAGAATATGTACCGCTCCATGCCGGCCAGGGTGGAAACCCGCAGCGAACTTGCACAGACGCTGTCGCGCACCCATGATCTCCATGGTGTTCCCGGATTCTACCGCAGTGAAAACGGTGATTGGCGCCTGTCCGGAAACAGCGGACTGCTTATCCCGTATTGTACTGCCAAAGGATATATCCAGGGGCTGCAGCGCCGTGCGGAGATTGGTGGAAAACGCTGTTATGTATGGGTGTCCAGTAACCCGGACAAATGCCGGAAAGACGGCAGTCCGCTCTATCCATGTGGAACGAGAGCGCATGGGTGGATCCATATCACGGGCAATGTCCACAGCACAACCGCTTCCATCACAGAGGGGGCGCTCAAGGGCGATACCGCGAGCTGTCTGTCCAATGGAGCGCTTTACTTATGCGCACCTGGGGTCAATGCAATCAAGTACCTTCCCTCGGCCATCCGTTCACTGTCTGTGGAACGTCTTTTAGGAGAATATGACATGGATCAGATCCGGCAGGAACAGTATTCCGCAGCACTGCGGCGGATGCAGGATACGCTCAAACCTCTGGGCATCCCCTATATCCAGCAAATGTGGAACCCCGCTTATAACGGGATCGACGATTACAAACTGCACAGCCGCCGGCTTCCGCTTGCGGCTTAACAAAGAAGGAGAATTTTATGAGTATTGCGAACAACACGGTCAATCTCAGCGAAATCATGACCACAGCCAGTGATGGCGAAGGTGTTCTTGGAAAAATCGTTTTTTACGGTCTCGGCGGTATCATGATCGACCGGGAAGAATTTGAGCGGCTGCGGGCGGCCTGCCAGTTTTCTGCGCCGACCAATTTCCGCAGTACCCCTGCCGATGCATTCCGAAGCGCAACTGGCGATCTTCACGACAGGCTGGTGCGCGGCACGCAAATCTATAAGGTGTACTGCCGTGACAACCGGCAGCGCCGCCATACCATCAGCCGGGAATTGATCTTGGAAGCGGTGGACTCCACCACCAATCTATATACCAAACTTGCCAATATCGTTTTGGATAAAGACAGCGAAATCATCACGCTGGAGGACGCAGCTTACAATCCGATTGTGGATTCACTGCCGTACTTTGACCAAGTTCAGGAAAGCTTTCAGTTGTACCGCCGCTGCGTCAACCGCAGGCAGATGGATACCGTGCTCGGCAAAATGCTGGATGACATGGAGGCCGTCAAAGTACAGTCGCGCGGCGGTATGTATTTTGTCCCGCGGCAGCACATGGCAAAAATCGATATTTTTGAGGACTTTCTGGAAACGATGAACGAACATGCTCTGAGCGAAAATCAGGTGGATGTGAACAGTATGTATGTCGTGGACAATGAGCGTCAACGTGAAAAAATGTCGCATGAATTTTATGTCGCGCTCAAAAAAGAAATCGAGACATATCAGGAACGGGCCAGCCATCTGATCAATACCGGATGCGAAAGTCCGGCTATCATGGCACGCTGGGTATCCAAAATTCGTGAGCTTGGTAAGAAACGCAGGCGCTATGAAGACCTTTTCCAGCGCCAAATTTCCGAAGTGGACGGAGAATTCAATACATTGCAGGGATTTGCACGTGAGCTGCAGGTGCGTATTGATCACGCACATTTGAAGCCTCTGCGTCCCTGCGCCTGAAAGGGTGGCTGCGATTGAAGAAATCATTTCCGCTGAACTTAAACGGAATGTACATCTCCCAATGCTGTTTTAAAACAGGATATTACAAAAACAGCGGCGCACTGGCAATCACAATCTGCCGGCGAACGACCCTCGGAGTCCTGCCGGTTATTCCTCTTACCATAAATCTTGGGCCGCTGAAAAACCACTGTGCCGCAATCAAGGATATTACAGGCCCCGATAATAAACTGACAAAACAGATGCAGCGCATCAGACTCGTCAAGAAAAAGCTCGCTACCATCACATTAGGGTACACTTCATATCCGGTTTGTGAAATCGACGAGCAAATACTTACGAAGTATGCCGCATGAGCGGCGAAGGAGGAAAAGAAAATGAAACGGAAAATCAACAACTCTAAAACTGCAGTTTGTCCAGACACCACACAATTGAACCAAACAAAGTTTTCCCTGGATGCACTCAGAACTCTACGTGACCGTAAACTCACGCAGGAAGAAGCAGATTTTTCTGCGGAACATCTCTCGCTTGTGTGGTGGTTCCTTGACGAACACAAACTGTCCGCTGCGGACTGGTTCGATGTCGTCATTTTCCGATATTTACTGACTGTTAAACGCTGGTTTACATTCCCTAAACTTCAAAAATATAGTTTTTCCACTCTGGCTGTTGCCACCATGAGATCCGCTGTCAACACCGAGAGACGCAAGCAGAACCGACGTCCACAGACAATCAGCTTGGATGCGCCTTATAAAGGAACATACGGTGAACCGCTAACTGAATACATTGCAGCATAATTCAGAAAAAAGCCAGAAATTCCATCAGCCGGGAAGGTCATAATGACCCTCCCGGCTTTTCCTTATAAATTCGAAGAAAACATAGATTATTAGTTTGCATCTGGCCGACCGTCTTGTGTAAGTACCAGCCGAGGCGCAGTGGAGAATACCCCAAAAAGTTCTTGGAGGGATTCACCCGCTATCTGCACACGGACGGCTACGCCGGGTACAACAAGGTGGAGCGTATTACCCGGTGCGGATGCTGGGCGCATCTGCGCAGAAAGTTCGTGGACGCCATGCCGTCAGCATTTGCCGATCTTGTGGAATCGCCCAGTTCGGCCCAAGTTGGTGGGGACTACTGCGGCCAGTTGTTCGCGGCTGAAAAAAATAGAACTGTTGTCGGAAAAAGACCAGAAGCGAGTACGCCTTGAGGTAGAAACACCCATGCTCAGGGCTTTTTGGTGTTGGCTTGAAAAGCTGGCAGAACAGCCCTTGGCTGGCAAGCTCAAAACTGCCGTGGAATACGCATTGAAACAGCGTCCGTATATGGAAAACTACCTGAAAGACCCTCGGTGCCAGATTTCCAACATACTTGCCGAAAACGCAATCCGCCCCTTCACAGTGGGACGGAAAAACTGGCTTTTCTGCGATAGCGTGGAAGGCGCAAAAGCCAGCGCGATTATTTACAGTATTGTGGAGACGGCCAAAGCCAATAATCTTTCAGTTGAAGATTATCTGCGCGTGCTACTGGAGATGCTACCAGAATAGGATATTCACCAGCACCCCGAGAATATTGATGCCCTGTTACCCTAGGGCGAGTATATTCAGGATAGATTTGAATAAGGTGTAGTTGCAGGGTAGTGTCAAGGATTGGACCTTATCGAATAAAGCATAACTGGCTGCGATGCTTTTATCCCCAAAGTTATAGTAGCAGCTTAGGCGCGAGACGGAAAGAACACCGGACTGGCTGTCCGGTGTTCCTGTTCAAACTTATTGTAATAGATAGAATAAGGGATCTGTTGACAAAAAGAGATCCGAATGGTTTAACTTGACCCAACCAAATGCTACAGTGGAAGGATGGCTGGCTGTTCGCACTCAGGCATGATTAGTCCATAAAAGGTCTCGTCAGGCCAATTTCCCTTCCATTATAGTTTAGAAATAAGAAGGGAAGGAAGCCGTACTGCCTGTCTGGCTTCCTCGTCCAAACCGCTTTATATATGCTGCCATCTCTGCTTTTCTATAAAACCCATTCACCTTGCGTCGCGGATTTAATCTTCATCGAACCATCTTCTGTGTAAAAAAAGAGTGTGCGGCCAAAATTTTTTCCGGTGTCCTCTGCTATAATGGGAATGCCCAATTTAAAAAGCGCCTCCCTTACCGCCTTTACGTTACGCTTTCCAATATCAGAAAGCGATGCACTGCCTATCGCGGAAAACATTTGGGCCCCACCCGCAATCTTCGCTTTGATAAAACATCGGTCTGCGCCCATTGCTTCCATTCTCTTCAGAAGCAGTGGTATAGCCGTGTCCGCAAATCTGTATGGCATTTGAAGCGGCTTTTGTCCTCCACTGTCAGGAAGCAAAATATGTGACAAACCACCAATTTTTCTTTTTGTGTCATACAGGCAGATCCCAACGCAGGAACCCAGTGCAAAAGTCGCAAGAATATCGGGATTCCGCGCAACATTGAGATCTGATATTCCCACTTTGACCGTATTGCTCACAACTCGATCCCCAATGCTGTCATAATTTTTTTTAGCGATCCCATATCCGGAAGCAACAAAACATGATTATGTGAATCAACACTTTTCCCCTTAAATTCATCCTGAATCAAAATAATCTTGTCGCTTATATCTGCGTAAAGGATCGCTGGCGCGCTCAAAATCGCCCCTAGCATGTCAATGCACATGTCTGGTACTGACAACTCAATTCTCATCTGCGTCATGGAAGCAATTGCATTGATATAAGAAGCAGCCATAATATTTGCCACCTCTTTTAGCGCGGAATAACCCGCCTCATCAATTTCCTGAAAGCTGCCGATCTCCTGTCCCAGCAAAGCGTTGAGCGTCATATGGGCAAAATCCTTTTCCAAAAGGAACATGATCATCCCGCGAATGTCCCCATCGAAAGAAAGCAGCAGACCGACAATCATTGTTTCCGGGCCACCCAATTCTTCCATTACAGCTTCATAATCCAAAATTCGCACTACCGGCACTTCAATGTCAATCGGTGCCATTAACATATCTGCCAACGAGGTTGCCGCATTGCCTGCACCAATATTCCCCAATTCTTTTAATACATCCATCTGTACCTCGTTGAGATCATTGTAACTGTGCAGTGCCATATCGCAATCCTTTCCTTCCATTATCTCAGATTATTTACAATTTCCTCCATCTCGTCTGCAGTCCGAACCACACGTGCGCTCATTTGGTATGCCCGCTGTGTGACAATCATATTTGTCATTTCATCCGCCAACTGCACACCGGAACCCTCCAGCGCCTGCTCCAGCAACGTATAGCCCTTTCCCGGTTTCGCCTGCCCCGACTGCTCTGTTGGAAGGAAAGAAGTGCTGTTTATGGCTTGCAATGCATATGGATTCGCAAACTGAAAAACGCCGATTTTGTTTTTCAACGCGTCCAGGTCAAAGGAGCCGTCATCCTTCTTTTCCATTGTAATACGGCGCCCCCGTCCGTCCAGCACGTATCGCCCTTCCGCATCGACAAGATAGCCCCGGCGCCCCTCTACACTGATGTCAAAGGCTCCGCTGCGCGTATATACCGTATTGTCATCCTGCCCCTGTACCGCGAAAAAACCGTCGCCGCTCACCGCGAAGTCAAGGCTGTTCCATGTCTGCTGGATCGGGCCCTGTCCATAAAGCCAATCCGCCGATTTTGCTTTTACGCCGTGCCCGTTCAGCGGCTTTTCCTCATTGGTATACATTTCATTGTATAGAAGCTCTGTAAATTCCGGGCGAAACGGCTTATATCCGACGGTATTTACATTGGCAATATTATGTGAAACCTGATTCATTGCCTCTTGATGCGCTACCAAGCCGGATGCGCCATTATAGAAAGAGATATTCATAGCCTCACAACTCCTTACTTGTTTTTTTATAATGATGCGATTTGTGTTGCCGCTTTTTGATTCATCCGGTCCAATATCTGCAGCGCCGTGCTGCAAGACTGGAACGACCGCTGCGCTTCCATCAGCATGGTATACTCCCTGTTTAGATTCACATTTGATTGTTCCAGCCATTTTTGTGCGATTGTATACTGCGCCGCGGGTACGCCCTGTGCGCCCTCCTGCAGCAGGAACAGGGAATTATCTGTGCGTTCCAAACGTTCCCCCTCGCCGGGAACTGTAATTTTCAGCGTATCTACATATCTGCCATTTACATCATAGATACCTCCGGACGCATCCACAAATAAATCGGAGCTTTCCAGGCGAATCTCCCCGCGCTGACCCTGTACACGGCCCTTGCCCTGTAACATCAGATAACCGTCCGCATCCAACTCAAAATTTCCATTTCGCGTCAGATAAACGGTTTCCTCCGCTTCTTCTGCCCGAATTTCGAAAAAGCCTTCGCCATTAATCGCAATATCCAATGCTCTCCCTGTTTCCACCAGAGAATCTGAGTCAAACTTTGTGGGTGCTTCCGACACAATGCTGATCGGCGTAGCCGTACCAATAGACGTGCGTGTTCCATTTTCAACACGCAAAAGTTCTTCTTCAAAAGTTGTGCTGACCAGCCGCGAAGATTTGTAGCCCGGCGTACGCGCGTTGACCACATTGTTCGACAACACATTAATGGCGCGTTCTTCCATCAGAACTCCCGAGGCAATCGTATAAAACCCCTGATACATCAGTTAGTCCTCCTTCATGTAATCATTTAATGCAGCTCTCAAATGCTGCACTGCACTTTTTTTAATAAGGCAAATTCTCTGTTCGCTGACTCCCATTATAGTACCGATTTCGCGCAGCTTTAAATGTTCATAATAATACAATGAGATTACAGTTCGCTCCTGAAATTGAAGAGCGTCTATTGCATTTGCCAGCGCATGCCGTAAATCCTCATTGTCGAGCAATTCGACAGGATCATTTTCACCGCTTACGTCATAATAGTCCACCTGTTGCTGCGACAATCCGTCGGAATCTGCCGCAGCAGCATAATCACCCGCTAACTCCGTCATCCGTTTCAACAGTTCTTCGAAGGAAATGCCCAGTTCCTCGGCGACCTCCTTTTTAGTTGGATAACGCCCAAGCGACATCGCCAGCCTATTTTGCGCCTCCGCAATTTGTATTTCATTGCGCCTCATCCGTCGAGGGAGATAGTCCTGTTTGCGTACGTAGTCAATAACCGCAGAACGGACCTTTGTGAATAAGTATGCGTTTAAATTGACCTCACTGTCAAAATCATATTTTTCCAGGCCTTCTATAATTGCAATCATGCCCTGGTTGACAATGTCTGTATGGCTGGCAAAACGATAGTACGTCGTATAGAGGCTTGCCGCAACAGACTGTGCTATTCCCTCAAACTTTAAAGCCAATTTATTTCGGATTTCCGGCGACCTGTCCTTTTGATAACATGCCAGCAACATCTCTGTGCTTTCTGTCTCTGATTTGGGAGTTTCCGTTTTCAACCCCACGCTTCTCATCCCTCCCAAAGGATCATGCCATTGAAATACTGCCCAGCGCCTGAATCTTTATATCTGTATCAATCTCATTGAACGAAAGAATTGTTACCTGCATACCGAACTGATCCAGCAAGCGTTTAAAGTAAAGCCTGACGATTGGAGAGGTCAGAACAATTACTGTTTGTATAATATCCTTTACTTTGTCGATTTCCCGGCTCGTCGCGGTGATAATTTCCTGTATTTCTTTTGGTTCCAGCGCAAGATAGGAGCCATTTTCCACTTTCTTTACCGCACCCATAATTTTATTTTCAATATTAGCGTCCAGGCTGATTACCTTCATTTGGCCTGCGTCAGCAAAACGGCGCGTAATTGTTCTTCTCAGCGCCTGCCGGACATGCTCTGTGAGCATATCCAAGTCCTTTACCGATGTCCCATAATCCGCCAGCGTGTCCAAAATTGTTTCCATATCGCGAATCGGGACGCCCTCGCGCAGCAAATTACATAAAATTTTTTGCAGCGTACCAACTGAAATGATATTGGGGATTGTATCATTCACAATGGCCTCGCTTGTTTTTCGTAAAGTGGCCAGCATATTGTTGACCTCCTGGCGGCTCAAGAGCTCATAAGCGTGCGCCTTGATCACTTCTGAAAGGTGTGTGATCATCACAGAGGACGCATCAATCAACGTATAGCCTGCCAGTTCCGCTTTTACCCGCTTATCTTCGCTGATCCATTTCGCCGGAATGCCAAAAGCGGGATCTATCGTATCAATGCCGTCCACAGTATTGTCGCCGCCGTCCGGTATCAGGCCCAGATAGTGGTCTACCAATACCTCCCCCATCGCTACCTGCTCACCCTTAATATTGATCACATACTGGTTTGGATTTAACAGCCCGCTATCTTTCACCCTTACAGACGGAAAGACAAGGCCCATTTCCATAGCAAACTGTTTGCGAAACATGACGACACGATCCATAAAATTCCCGCCGCTGCTTTCGTCAATCAAGGGGATCAAGCTGTATCCAAACTCCATCGAGATCGGATCAACCTTCAGCAAACCGTAAACATTATCAATGTTGCGGTAAAAAGATGCTTCGCTTGTTACCTCTTCTGTAACGCCAACCTCCTCCTGCATTTCTGTTTGCGACTCATGGCGCAGCAAAAATATTCCCAGCGACATAAGAATCAGCGATACCGTTATAACTTGTACCTTTGGGAAACCGATAAAAATCAGCACAAACATCGCAAGCGACGCCATAATAAGCACGCGCGGCTGCGAAAGGAACTGCTTGGCAACATCATCGTTCAGATTGTTTTCTGAGGCTGAGCGCGTTACAATCATACCTGTGGCCACAGAAATCAGCAGCGCCGGTATCTGGGACATTAACCCGTCTCCAACTGTCGCAGTGGAATAAATCTGCATGATCTGGGTAAAATCTCCGGCATTTGTAACGAAGCCTACAACAACGCCGCCAATCAAGTTGATAAAAGTGACCGCCAGCGATATAACCGCGTCGCCTTTTACAAATTTTGTAGCGCCGTCCATGGAACCGAAAAAATCTGCCTCGCGCTGTATTTTTGAGCGACGGACACGCGCGGTCTCCTCGTCAATCAGGCCGGAGCTCAGATCCGCGTCGATTGCCATTTGCTTGCCCGGCATAGCGTCCAAGGTAAAGCGTGCGGATACCTCCGCTACGCGCTCCGAGCCTTTCGTAATGACGATAAACTGCACCAAAACGATAATTAAGAAGATAATTAAACCGACAAATACATTCCCTTGAATTACAAACTCGCCGAAAGTTTTTACAACCTCGCCCGCATATCCGCCATTTGTAAGAATTTTTCGTGTGGACGAAACATTTAACCCCAAGCGGAACAGTGTGGTAATAAGCAAAAGCGACGGGAAAATTGAAAACTCCAACGCTTCCTTTATATACATCGTCGTCAGCAGAATGACAAACGAAAGCGTCATGTTCGTTATAAACATGAAGTCCAGAACCGCGGTGGGGAGCGGTATAATCAACAGAAAAATGATTAGTACGACCATCCCGGAGACTATGTTGTTGAATTGTTTCAAATCGACTCAGATCCTTTTTTCAAGTTATATACAAATGCCAAGACCTCGGCCACCGGCTTATAAAACCGGTCTGGAATCTCTCTGTCCAATTCCACATTTTCATACAATCCCCGAGCCAACGGTTTGTTTTCAGTAATTGCTACATTGTTCTTCTGGGCAACCTCTACAATTCGAAGCGCTAAGCTGTCCTGCCCCTTTGCAACCACAACCGGAGCGCGATGGATTTCTGGGTCATATCGAAGCGCTACGGCATAATGCGTGGGATTTCGAATCACGACGTCCGCATTCGGCACATTCTGCATCATTCTCCGGCGAGCCATCATGTTCTGCTTCTCCCGGATTTTGCCCTTGACCTGTGGATCGCCTTCCGTCTGCTTATATTCTTCCTTGATCTCCTGTTTGCTCATGCGCAGGTTCTTTTCATATTCCCACCACTGGTACAGATAATCAAATCCCGCAACAAAGGCCATAATCAGCGCCGCCCGCTTCACAATGTCCATAATCACCGCGCCCACGGCCGAAATAGCCTGCGGCAGCGACATATCCATCAACCGTGGCATTACAGGCAGTGCGTTCTGCAAGGCGCCATATATCACAATTCCCAGAATAATGATCTTCAGCAGGGACTTCAACAGCTCTACAAGGCCGCGCATGGAAAACAGGCGCTTTATTCCCTGAAGAGGGCTGATACGGCTGAACTTCGGCTCAAGCGCTTTAAATGAAACCAACAGGCGGGTCTGTGCAAAGGTGCAAAGAATCGCAACAAAGCCGCTCACCAACAATACCGGCATTATGGTAACGGTAAAGCTTAAAAAACCCTGCAGAAAAAAACGGCGCGCATCCGAAATGCTTACAAGCTGTTGCGTAGCAGAAAGCTCAAAAAAATTTTTTATAGATTGCTCTAATTCATTTATAATCCAAGGGCCCAACAGTTGGATGCTGAAAAAAACCGCCAAAAGCGATAACACAGACCCTATTTCTCGGCTTTGAAAAACATTACCTTTTTTTCGTTCGTCTTGTTTTCGTTTCGGAGTCGCCTTTTCGGTTTTATCTCCAGCCAAGGCAATCCCCCATTTCGTCCCTACAGCTTTGGCGCTAAAAACAATATTGCATCCTGTAAGCGCGCGAACATTGTTCCCATGTAATTTTCAATAAAAGAAGAAACAGCTGGCACAAAAAAGAACAGAAGGCAAAAGCCCAACAATACCTTTAGCTGAATATTGATTACAAACACATTAATCTGCGGAATAAACTTCATTAAAATGCCTACAGCAAACTCTAAAATTAGCTCCATTGCGACAAAGGGCAGAGCAAGCTGAAATGCAAGCATAAATCCATACGAAAACAGTTCAAAGATAAACTGTGGAATCTTTTCCTCCAATATCCCTTGTCCGGCTGGGATCACATAAAACGAAGTGGAAAAAATACGGATCAACAACAGGTGGCTGTTGGTAGCGAACAAATAGAGCACAAAAAAGATATTCAAAAAATTACTTGACACAGACATTTGAATATTGGTTCCCGGATCAAAAGCTCTTGCCATGGATAGGCCAAACGCCATATCCATCTGATCACCCGCAAAAATCAGCATATAATAGAATATCTGAAAAACAAATCCACAAATAAGGCCGACCATCAGTTCCCTCGCAAGGGCGATGACTACATCCCAATCTGTAAATGTTTCAAAGGAAGCCATGGAGACGCCTGGAGCAACCAGCAGCGTAAGTATTACAATAAGCCCCATTCGGGCTTGTGTGGGAATATTTTTGCGTGACAGCACCGGATTAAACGCAATCATTCCCGCAAAGCGCATAAAAACCAGCATGAGCGCTATCATCTGACTATATAAACTATATCTCATAAAATCTATAGCGTAGTGATCGTCGAAAACAGCTCATTGACAAAATCATTCATCGTCATTATCATCCAGGAGCCCAAAAGCAACAGCAGCAAGGCGATTGCCAATATTTTCGGAACAAATGTGAGTGTCTGCTCATGGATCTGCGTCGCCGCCTGAAAAATTGCGACAACCAAGCCAATGACAATACTGACAAGCAGCAACGGGGCTGTTAATTTTAACGCAACCAGAATTGCGCTTTGAAGGATATCCAACACTTGCCCCTGTGTCATTCTTTATTTCCTTTCCCATTCGCACCGCTAATGAAAACCGGTTATAATACTGCTGAACAGCAATCCCCAGCCATCCACAAGTACAAACAACATAATTTTAAATGGCAACGCAATTGTGGACGGCGGCAGCATTACCATTCCCATCGACATCAATGTGCTCGACACGACCATATCAATAATCAGGAACGGAATGTAAATTATAAAACCAATCGTAAATGCACGTTTCAGTTCACTTGTCGCAAAAGCCGGAACAATAACTGTTAAATCCAGCTCCATCAGTTTTTCGTTATCAGAGAGTTCCGGCGCTTCAGTCATCGTCATCCCTGTACTGTCATTCGCAATCGATAAAAACAAATTAAGATCTTCCGTATACACCTGCTTGAGCATAAACTCTTTGAGCGGAACAATCGCCTTATCAACAGCTTCCTCCTGCGTCAGCTTTCCTTCTCTGTACGGCTGGTATGCCTCTTCCTTGATTTGAGAATAAACCGGGCTCATAATAAAGAGCGTCAAAAATAATGCCAATCCGATCAAAACTTGGTTGGGAGGCGATTGCTGTGTGCCAATCGCCGTCCTTGTAAAAGAAAGCACAATGATGATCCGCAAAAAGCTGGTCATCATAATCAGGATAGAAGGCGCCAATGCCAGAATTGCAACTATGAAAATAGCGTCAAGCAAGCCGAATTGTCCGCCAGCTTCCGCATCTCCTGTTCCACCAATATCCACAGTTAAAACCGGCTCTGCGAAAGCCGTAGCCGAAAGCACTGGCAGCAAAACGGCAATGCAGAGAGCCGCCAGCAAAAAGCGTTTTGCGTACCTTTTAAGTTCTTTTTTATGCGCCTTACTCCGATTCGCCGTTTTTCCTGTTTCCAGTCTGTTCATCGCCGCTTTCACCTTCTTTTTTGAAATCAAGCGCTCTTTTGAAGATATCCAAAAACGATTCTTCCCTCTGCGGGGAAAGCGGTACTGGGAACTTATCGCTTTGCAGCTCTTCCAGCTTTTCTATATGATGCGCCGTAACGCCAAGCAGAAAAACCCGATCCGCTGTTTTTACGATTAAGAGCTGTTTATCTGCGCCCAAGCTTATCCGCTCCAGCACCTGAATCATCCGGCCCATGCTGTTAGCGGCAAAGCCCCGTCCAAGCATTCTCACGGCCCAATATGCCAGGAGCAGAATCAATACAAAACCTGCTATCGTGCTTATGATAGCTCCTATATTTTCCATTTGCCTTTTCAGCCCAAAATCGTCGATACTGTTTTCAACAGGCGGTCCGGCTTAAACGGCTTCACAATAAAGTCAAGAGCGCCCAGCTGGATCGCCTCAATCACCATTGCTTCCTGTCCCATGGCAGAACACATTACCACTTTCGCAGCAGCGTCTATCTCTTTGATCGCCTTCAACGCCTGCAGTCCATCCATATCCGGCATTGTAATATCCATAACAACCAGATCCGGATGCTCTTTCTCATATTGTTCTACCGCCTGGCGCCCATTTCCTGCTTCCACCAGATTTACATATCCCGCTTTTTTAAGCGTATTCTGCACTGTTGTGCGCATAAAAATCGCGTCATCCACTACCAGTATCTTCTTGTCCATAAAATATTTTCTCCTTTTTCTTTTTTAACGTATCCTCTCAGAAGTTTTCCTCTTTCAGGCTTTCCATCAATTCCTTCGTGCCGACGATTTCTGTAATTCTAACTCCAAAATTATCATCAATTACAACTACGTCGCCATGCGCCAAAAGCCTCCCGTTTACCATGATATCCACAGGCGCCCCCGCCTGCTTATTCAGCTCAATAACTGTTCCCTGGCCGAACTCCACAATATCCTTGATCTTCCTTTTCGCTTTGCCGATCTCCACCGCTACGTCCAGATTTACGCCAAGCAGAAGATCCATATTTCCGTTTCCGGTATTATTAACTACCTGCGGTGCAAAGGTCGGAAACTGGGTATCTCTCACATTTACCGTTGCACTCCTTTTCTCCTCCGGCATGGGCGGAGCCTGCATGACCGGCTGCTGAGGATACATATAGGGCGGCATATATCCGCCATACCAGCCCATTTGGTAGGGATCAAACATCTGCGGCGGCATATTGGGATACTGCGGCGGCGCACCTGTCGGAGCCCCTGCAGTCGAACCCCCGCCATAATAAGGCGGTACGTTTGCTCTCGCCCTCTCGCCGCCGCTTTCGTCGGGTGGTGGTACGGGCGAAGCAGCTGCCGGCTGCGGCGGCGCGGGAGGGGCCTGCGGTGCCGGCTGCGGCACAGGCTGCGGTTGCGGTTCCGACTGTATACCAGCCGCCTGAGGTGGAACGTTGTTTTCCACCGCTTCCGGTGCGGCCTGCGCGCCCCCTGCGCTCATGTCGCTCTGCCCCTGAATCGCATCAATTTCTTCTTCCGATTGCGTAATAACTCTTGAAACAATGCTCTTTGCCAGCTCACAAGGCAAAACGCTGGCAAAATCACTTTCCATCACTCCAACAATGTCCAGCTTAAAGGTGATCGATACAATATCGTCCCCTTCTTTAACGTCAATTGCATTATGATAGGCATCTTTGGATTCCACTACCTTTGCTTCCGGCGTAGAAATATTGATAGACATTCCTAAAAAATCCGATAGTGCCGTCGCAGATGAACCCATCATCTGGTTCATCACTTCACATGCCGCACTCATGCTCAATTCATCAAATTCAAAATCTTCCGTTGGAGGATCTTCATTGCCCATCAGCAGATTTAAAATAATCTGCATGTCCTTTTGCCGAAAGACCATCACATTTGTACCGGAGATTCCTTCCACATAGCGAATGGACACCAGCATCGCCGGCTCCAGCGCTACATAATCCATGCTGTCAAATTTTTTTTGTTTTACATCCGGCGTCGATATAATCACCTGTTTATCAAGCATGCTGGAAATTGCCGTCGCCGCCGATCCCATACTGATGTTTAAAATTTCTCCAATCGTATCCAGCTCTAAACTGTTGAGGTTATCTTGCTGATTGTTGTCCACTTGTCACCATCTCCGTTTGCTCTACAATATTGTTCAGTTTGATCGCCTTACACTTTTTGGTTTCACCCAGTTTTGCCGTAAACCATACTGTGTCATCCACCATTACCGAAATATCGCTGCCCACTGTTTTTCGCAGCGGAATCACGTCCAGCGGCTGTAACTGAAGGATTTCCTGCAACGGCATCGCAAATTCGTCAAAAACCGCTTTCATCTCCAGTTCTGATTCGCAC
>ERZ1023979.191-NODE-191-length-26604-cov-8.946401_pt1 | contig 26604 bp, 22 predicted proteins | sample MGYA00380434_ERZ1023979 | MGnify/ENA primary metagenome ERZ1023979 (study PRJEB33179, sample SAMN07449056) | human gut metagenome | biome: Human-gut; feature: Human associated habitat; material: Faeces | host: Homo sapiens | place: India:Kasaragod | collected...
TCCCCGGTAACCCTGATAGGAGAACCCGCTGTCGCAAACGACCCACAGGCTGACGTGGTTCTCTCCGCTTTCCGCAATCTTTCCTTCCAGCTCCGCACGGACCTCCGTCACTGCCGCGCCGCCGACGAGCGCACTGCCGGAAAGTTGTTCCTTTGCCTGCTGTTTCAGCTTCTCCACTGTCCCGGCATAGCTCGCTTCGGTTTCATCCCAATAGCCATAGCTGCCCGCAGCGTCGGGGTCTGCCCTTTGGATAAAGCAGGCCGGAACCGCCGTCGCCTGCATGGCCGCGATTTCTTCACTGCCGAGCGTATAATCCACGGCGATAAACTCGCCGGTCGTCGCATCCAGCGTGCAGCTGATGGCGTTGGTGCTGAACAAAACGCCGTCCGCAGCTTCCTCCCGGCTTACATGCCAAATGGCGCGCATCACACCTCCGCCTGCTGGATGATAGCTCATGTCGGAATCGCTTTCAAAACATTGCAGCAGTAAGGTGTCCTGCGAAAGGTCGAACCCATACAGCTTTTCAAACAGGGAGCCCGCAAGGTTTGCCGCCTCCTGCGCGGATACAACCGGGTCCAGCGCAAGCTCTGCTTCCAATCTTTTTTGGTTGTCTGCCAGATCCTGTTCAATGCGTGCCTGCCTTGCCTCTACCGCCTGCTGCGCTTCCGCCAGGGAAGGATATCCCGCCGCTTTGACGGCTTCCTCCCCTTTTGCAATCAGCTCTTTCGCATCGTTCACTTCCTGCTCATAGGCCTCCCGCAGCATTTGCAGAGTTTCCTCCGCATTTTCCGCCTGCCAGTAATACGCATAGTTTTTGCCGCCGCCCGCTTCCTGCGCAATGGCCTCCTGCGCGGCGCTGGGCGGCGTCAGGTCGTCGCTGGTCACAACGGGCCGGCTCTCCTGCGGCGCACAGGACACCAAAGCGCTCATCGTAAGCGCCGCCGCCAGGCACGCCGCCGCAAATCCCGTCCAAGCGCTCCGCATCTTCCGCACCGTTCTGTTGCTTTTCTTCATCGCAAGCAACCTCCTTTCGATGCTCCCAGTATCCCATGAAACTGTTGCGGCATTTTCTTCAAGATGTCATCAAGCTGTAAATATTACGGCGGCCGTGGTGCCCGCGCCCGGCGCGGAGGTAAAGGACAGCGCCGCGCCATGGCTCTGCGCGATCTGGAAGCACAGCGCAAGGCCCAGCCCCGCGCCGCCCTGTTCCCGGCTGCGGGCCTTGTCCGGCCTGTAAAACGGTTCACCGATGTGCGCCAGCGTCTCCGCGTCCATGCCGCGGCCCGTATCCTGCACCGTGAGCGTCAGGCGGCCCGTCTCCCGCCGTGCGCAAAGGCGCACACTGCCGCCCGGCCCGCATGCCTTTACAGCATTGTCCGCCAGGTTCACCATCAGGCTTTCCAGCAGCGCCGCTTCTCCCTGCACCGTACAGGCGTCCGCCCGCACCGGCTCCAGCGCCACGCCCCGGGCAGCGGCCTTGGGTGCGACGGTGCGTGCCGCCTTTTCCAGCAGAGCGGGCACGTCCACAGGCTCCCGCGCCGCCTGTTCGCCCCGCAGGGCCGCCATTTGCAAAAGGCGCTCGCTCATCACGGCAAGGCGGTTTGCCTCCTCCACGATGTACTGCGCAGCCTCGTATTTTTCCTCCTCGGACAGCTCGGCCCGCTGGATGTATTCAGCATAGCCGCCCACAGCCGTGAGCGGTGTGCGCAGCTCATGCGCTACGTTGTCCACAAGCTGCTGCTTGCGCCGGGCCGTTTCACGCAGCTCGGCCACGTTCCGTTCTACACGGGCCGCCATCTCATTCAGCGCATGGGCAAGCTGGCCCACCTCGTCCCGCGTGCGCTCCGGGCTGCGGGCCGTGTAATCGCCGTCCGCCAGCCGCCCGGCCACCCGGGCCAGCCGCTCCATGGGGCGGGAAAGCCCCCGCAGCACAACGTACAGCGCAGCCGCCAAAACAGCGGACACCGCCGCGCCTGCCAGCAAAAATGCCCGGCGCGTCTGCGCCCACTGTACAAAAAAGGCCTCCATGTCAAACGCACAGGTGACGGCCACATCCTCCGGCGGGGCGGGCAGCACGGCGGAGATATACAGCACATGCCGCCCGCCGGACAGCAGTACCGTATGCACGCGCTGTCCCTCGGGCGGCACCTCAGGCAACGCGGAATCCGGCTGCGGCAGCTCATCCGCCCATACGTCGCCCGCCTGCGCCACACGCAGAAAAACGCCGGAGCGTTTCAGCTGCCCGGCGTAGTTCTGCGCCAGACGCGGCAGCGCCTCCGGCCTGCGCGCCTGCACTGCGGCGGCGTCCGCGGCAAGGCTCTGCGCCACGGAATGCTGCTGCGCCAACAGCTTGCCGCATTCGGCTTCAAACGCACGCTGCTGACTGACGGACGCAATGGCCGTTGTGCCGCCGCCCAGTGCAAGCAGAAACAGCGCCAGTGTGAGCAGATAGGTCTTTTGCCAGAATTTCAGCCGGACGCTCCCGCGTCCCTTTTCCATTTTGTTCCGCAAGCGCCGCGCCTCCATTTTCGGGAGCGCCCGGCGCGCTCCCTATTCCTTTGTGCTCAGCCGGTAGCCGAGCTTGTACACCGTCTGGATACGATCTTCAAAGCCCAGCTTTTTGCGCAGCTTCTGAATATGTACGTCCACGGTTCGGGTGTCTCCCTCATAATCGTAGCCCCAGGCCAATTGCAGCAGCTTTTCCCGGGAAAGCGCCAGATTCCGGTTGCGCACCAAAACGCCCAGCAGCATAAATTCCTGCGGCGTAAGCGCCACCTCGCGCCCGGCAACGAACACACGGTGCGTGCCGAACTCCACATGGCAGTCGCCCAGGTCGAACACCTCGGCCCCGGCGTGCACGCGGCGCAGCACGGCCTCCACGCGGGCCAGCAGCTCCAATATCTCAAAGGGCTTCACGATGTAATCGTCGGCGCCAAGGCCCAGCCCCTGCAAACGGCTGGAAAGGTTGTTCTTCGCCGTAACGAAAATGACGGGCAGCGCCGGGTCCAGCTGTTCCTTTACTTCAAAGCCGGAGCAGCCCGGCAGCATCACATCCAGCAGCACAAGGTCGAACCGCTCGGCCCCTGCCATCTCCAGCGCACAAGGGCCGTCGAAAGCCTGCGCCGCTGTGTGGCCCACCAGCATAAGGTTGCGTTTGACAAGCTCACTGATGGGGCGCTCGTCCTCCGCGATCAATATTTTCGCCATAAAGCGACACTCCTTTTTTTCCGATCCCCATTATCTCTCAGACTTGTTAGAAAGTTGTAATGGGCGGCGGCGCGCCGGTGTGCCGCGCGGGGCGGCTTTTTCCCCTGCGCACAACAAAAACGCCGCACGTCATATAGACGCGCGGCGCTGCCGTTTTGTTGCAAAAAGTTTACAGTTTCGTCATTCCATGCCCAGGATCGCGATGCCCACGGCAGCCACCGCAATAACGGCGTACTGCGCCTTCGACAGCTTTTCCTTGAGGAAAATGCGGCTCCACACCAGAGACATGATACAGTAGGAAGAGATCATGGGCGCGGCCACGATGGCGTTTGCGCCGATGGCGAACACATAGGCGAACTGGCCCGCGGTCTCGCACAGGGCGGCGGCCAGCTTGGGCTTTTCTGCCGGCAGGCTGATCTTCTGCTTTTTGACGATCACCACATACACAAACGCAAAAACGGCCATCATCAGAAACGTCAGCTCATAGGCGATGTTCGCCTGCTCCTCGGCAATGACGGTATCCAGCAGGAGCGCATCCGCAAAGGTGCCCAGGCCGTCGATGATGCAATACAGGATGGGGAACAGAATAGCCAGAAAGCTGCGGGTATGCTTTTTGTCGGGCGTATCGCCCTCCCGGCGGCGCAGCGCATCGTCCTGCTTCTTTTCGATATAGGAAAGCGCGAATACGCCCACGCATACCAGCGCCACCGCGAAGAACTGCAGGCCGGACATCGTTTCCTTCAGAATGAAAAAGCACAAAAGGGCCGCTACCGCGCCCGAGGAATTGCAGATGGGCGAGGAAATGGAAAGCTCAATGTACCGCAGGCCCGCATAACCCAGGATCATGGACAGGATATACATAGCCGAGGCGGGCAGATAGGTGACGATATCCGAAATGCTGAACGGCGTGCCCGTGGCGATGAGAAAGAAGGCGTGCGCGCCCATTACAACGCCCACAGCCATGACCATCTTCCAATGGCTGTATTTATCGTCGGGCCTGGAGCCCAGCTTGGAGAACAGGTCCGAACCGCTCCAGAACAGAATCGCAATCAGGGAAAGAATAAACCATGTCATATGTAAAACATCCTTCTAAATTTTATAAAGGCACACAGCAAAACAAAGCCTGCGCACGAGGCGCGGGCGGCTGCATGCGGGTGGCCGTGCGTTCAGAAGGATGCGGCCGGGGGCGGCCTGCGGGGAAACCGGGTATTGTGCCAGCACTGGGTACGCCGGATGCTGTTTCGTGTCATGAAAAGATGCCGCCTCCTTTTGCCGAAAATTTGCAAGCGATTCATTCTATCATGAACACACAAAAAAGCGCAAGTGTTTTGGTGCAAAAAACGCTTGCCGGCCCACAAAGGGCCGCCAAGCGTTTTGCGTGCGCCGGTGCCAAAGCCGTCATCCCACAAAGGCGCTTTCTTCCGCAGAGGCTCCTTCGAGCTCCGCGTTTCCCCGCTTTGGTCAATGCACCAGGACGGCGCGGCTGCGCTTTTGCCGGAAGCATTGCAGAAACGCAGCCGCGTCCACTCTGCGCCTGCCCTGCAGCGGGTCTGCGATGGTGCAGGTATCCCCGTCCCACCCCGCAAGCACGACGCAGTGCAGATTGACATAAGGCACGTAGGTCTCGCCCGTATCCGCCAGCAGCCAGGTGCAGCCTCCCGTGCGCGGTGCGGAAAGGTCTTTTGTGATCCACACGATCACAGGGTCTCCGCCGCGCAGATACTGCAAAAGCCCCTGTCCGGTAACGCCTGTTATATCCGCCGCACGCAGAGCCGAGCCCTGCGCCGCCAGATAGGCGTTCGCCCCCTGTGCCACCGGCTGTGCGAAGCAGTAAAAGCCCAGGCCCGCGGCCGGGTCGCCCGCATAGGCCAGCTCTGGGTCAGGCCCGGTGCGGCCGTCCGTGGTTTCTTCGATATCGCCGCGCGGGATATAACCATAGGCAAGGTCCAGCTTGTCGGCGGGCACGCCCTTATATTTCAAAAGAGCCGCCAGGCTGGCGGCCTCGCAGCCGTTGGGCAGCTCCGGGTTTTGCAGGACCGTCCTGACCGGGAGCTGCACTCCGAACCGGCTGCGTGCCCTTCCATACAGACGGAACGCACACAGCAGCGCCCCGCAGCACAGCGCCACAGCGGCAAGCCGCCGCCATGCGCCGGGCTGTGTTTTGCGCGCATGAGCCGGTTTGTAAAAGACGGCGGCACGCCCGGCGCGCTCCGTCAGAGCATTCCGGCCCTGCACGTTCCGCGAATGGAGCGTCACCTCCCGATCATAAACGGTCTGCATTCCCATTCCTCCCCTTTGGGCAGGCTGGCTCCTGCCCTTTTTTCCAGATTAGCGCGCGTTTGTTTCAAACTTGTCGCCTTTTTGTATCCGGCATGTTACCGTGCTGCAAAAAAGGAGGACCACTCAGCCCAGCGGAACGGCAGCAGCTTCCGCTCCGTTCGTTTGCTTCGTGTTCTGAATCCGGACCGCTAAACCATCCAGGGGCGCCGTGCGCAAAAAAGCTCCCGGCGGCGGGGGCACAGGCTTCTTCGCCTGCGCCTTTTCCCGCCGCCGGGAGCCATCGTCTACCGTTCTGTGCTTTTACAGCGCCATACGCATAGGAACGTGGGGATACCCTTCGTCCAGATACGGTTCACCGTACGGCGCAAAGCCAACGGTCTCGTAAAAGCCCTGCTTGTCGTACTGTGCGCCCAGCTCCAGCGTGCGCGCCCCCTGCGCCCGCGCCTTATCCGCCACGGCCGCCAGCAGCAGCCGGCCCACGCCCTGCCCGCGCAGGCCCCGCTGTACGGCAATGCGCCCCGCATGCCACACGCCCGGCGCGTCCGCAAACACACGCGCCGTACAGCGCGCGGCCCCTGTTTCGTCCAAGCCCAATACATGCAGGGCGTTCTTGTCCTGCTCGTCCCTGTCCGCCTCCAGCGAAAAGCCCTGCTCGTCCACGAATACCTCTTTGCGCAGCCCATGGGCCAGCGCCATGCGCGCTGCGTCGTCAAACCCAAACCATTCAAAGTGCAGCGTCAATTTTATTCCTCCCTCCGCGGCGCGGCATGCGCCGCCTTTGGGGAATATTGTAGCCGACGGACGTTAAAAAAGCAACAGCACACGCAGCAGCAGCATGGTGACCACGCCCGGCGCGCCCAGCACCACGGCTACAAACGCCGTGGCGTAATTAAGCGCGATGGAAACGCCCGTGTACCCTGCCAGCAAATTCACCGCGCCCAGAGATGCGGCCCCGCACACCGCGCTGCCCAGCGCCCGCAGCAGCGGCCGCTTTGCCTTGGATGCTGCCAGCACTACGCCGATCACGCTCATCAGCGCCGCGAACACTTCGATGGTCTGTACCAGGATCATTTTCTTCACCTCGCCACAGCATATGCGGACAAGGCCCCCGGTATGACACCCGGATGCGTCCGGGGAGCAGCCGCCGCGGCAGCGCTTTTCCCGGGCGCGCAAAAGCCCCGGCGGGTACGGCTGTCTGCCGCACGCCCGCCGGGGCCCGCCGGGCCGGAAGCACCGGCTCCTTCCGCTACTGTTCCTGTGCCGGAACGAAATCCACATTGCCCTGAGAGACATCCACGCCCGCCACACGCACGCGCATGACGTCGCCCAGCCGCCATTCCCGGCCGGACAGAATATCCCGCAGCGCCACGCCCTCGGTGAGCGTAAGCGCGTTTTCCGAAAGCGCCTGCGCGCGCACAAGGCCTTCTACGGTATTGGGCAGCTCCACATACAGGCCGAACTGCGTGATCGACGAGATCACGCCGTCGAATTCCTCTCCCTCGAAGCGGCGCATGTATTCGGCCTTGTAGCAGTCCTCCACATCGCGCTCCACCGTCATGGCCAGCACCTCGCGCTCGGAGGACTGCACCGATGCTTCGGCCGCGAACTGCGCATATTTTTTCTGCACCGCGCCGTCGTCCATACCCGCGCAAACGTCGGAAAGGATACGGTGGATGGCAAGGTCCGGATAGCGCCGGATGGGCGAGGTGAAGTGGGCGTAATCTGCCAGCGCAAGGCCGAAGTGGCCCTTGGGCTGCGGCTCGTACTTTGCCTTGGCCATGCTGCGCAGCACACTTGTGTGCACCGGGCGCTCCAGATTGGTGCCCCGGGTATCGGCCAACAGCTTCGCAAGCTCCAGCGTGGTGGGCGTATCGCCCGCAAAATGGAAGTCCACACCCGCCGCCGTCAGCGTCTGCTTCAGCTTTTCGATCCGCTCTGGGTCTGGCGCTTCGTGCACACGGTACACGAACGGCAGCTTCAGCCGCCGCGCCAGCGCCGCCGCCGAGGAATTGGCCAGCAGCATAAATTCCTCGATCATCTGCTCCGCCTCGCCGCGTTCGCGCTTCACCACGTCCACACAGCGGCCCGCCTCGTCCAGCACCAGCTTTGTCTCGCCGCTCTCAATATCCATCGCGCCCCGGGCTGCGCGCAGCTTGGCCAGCTTGTGGTACAGCTCGCGCATCAGCGGCAGCTCCTGCGCCACGGCGGCGTAACGCTGGCGCAGCGCGTTGTCCGCCGTGCCGTCAAAAATGGCGTTCACCTCTTTGTACACACCTTTCACGCGGGAACGGATGACGGATTTCACGAACGCGTAATCCACTACACGGCCCGCGGCGTCCAGCTCCATCATACAGGAGAATGCCAGCCGGTCCGCGCCCTCGTTCAGGCTGCAGATGCCGTTGGAGAGCTGGCGCGGCAGCATGGGAATGACGCTGTCCGCATAATATACCGATGTGCCCCGCGCAAACGCCTCGGCGTCCAGCGCGCTGCCGGGGCGCACATAATGGCTCACGTCCGCGATGTGTACGCCCAGCCGGTATCCCGTATCGGTCTTTTCCAGGGAAATGGCGTCGTCGATGTCTTTCGTCTCGGCGGAATCTATGGTGAAGACAGGCATGCCGCGGTAATCCCTGCGGCCCGCCGCCTCTTTTTCCCCCACGGCCGCGCCCTCGTACTTTTTCGCTTCAGCCTTTGCCTTGAGCGGGAAATGGCGCGAGAGCCCCGCGCCATACAGCAGTGCCTTTGCGCACTGCTTGGCCTCCTCGGCGCTGCCGAAGCGCATGGCTACGCCCGCCCGGTGGTCCTCGTGGGAATCGCCGCGCTCCAGAATCTCCACCGCAGCCTTTTCACCGTCGCGCGCGCCGCCGTCGGCGCTCTTTTTGATATAGATGGGGCAGTGCGGACACGCGTCCGGCACCAGCGCCAGCCTGCCCTCAATGGTCTCCACCGTTCCGGTAAAGCGGTTGTTTTCCTTCACCACGGCCAGCACCTCGCCCTCGGACGAGCCCTCTACGCGCGGATGCTCGAGCAGCGACACCAGCAGCGTGTCGCCGGGCATGGCTCCCATCAGGTATTTGCCCGGAATGAAGATATCCTGCCCGTCGGGCTGCACAGGCCGCGCGAAGCCAAACTTGCCCGCCAGCTTCACCAGCGTACACTCCACGGCGTTCCCTGTTTTCGGGTCCGGCACGGCGTACACGCCCTTGCGGCACACCACCTTGTTCCGCTCCACCAGCTCGTCCACGGCGCGGGCCACTTTTTTGTCGTTGCCCAGCTTCGCCTTCAGCTCTTTCAGGCGGCGCGGCTTCTTTTGCAGCTCTTTCAGTATTTTTGCTTTGATTCCCATAATATGCTCCTTACTCCACACACATAACAATACTTTTCCCCGGTCTTCGGAGATATATAGCAAAAAAGCCCGCCAAAAGCTGGCGGGCTTTTTTCTGGCTTATTTCAGATAGATGCTGATGACGCCCACCAGGATAGCGAGCACAAAGAACACGATGGCCGCATACTTGGTGTATTTGGCAAGCATGGCATTGGAGGAACGCGAGCGCCCTTCGTTGCCCATCATCTCACCGCCGGCGATCGCACCGGACAGGCCGTTGCCCTTGGATTCCTGGAACAGAACCATCACGATGATGGCAATGCTGCACAAAATCAGCAAAACACCGCTGATAATCTCTAAAACACCCATTTTGAAACCTCCAGTTCATTCGCGTAAATAACTATACCATAGCCCGCGGCAAAAAGCAAGCATATTTCTCGCGCGGCGCGCGGGTTTGCAAGGCCTTTCGTGTTTTATCCCGTCCTTTGGCGCGCCCGGCGCCCGGCCGCGGGGCAAATTTGCAAAAAAGAGCGGCTTTTCCCCGCGTTTTGTGGTATGCTATTAACAGCCGCCGGTGCGCCTGTATGGGCGCACCGGCCATGCGCGCGGCGCACCCCCGGGGCGTCCCGCCGCTTTCTAAAAAACGAGCAAGGAGAGATCATATGATTCACCGCCGCAAAGCCGGCCGCGCGGCCGCCGCCGTGCTGGCCGCCTGCCTGCTGTTTTCCGCCTGCGGGCCGAACCTGTTCCAGACGCAGGCCGAGGAACGCCCGCCCGTTGTGCATGCCGATGTGGATTTCAGTACGCTGGAGTACACACGTCCCGACCTGGACGCGTTGAACGCGAAGATCGACACAGCGCTGGAGCAGGTCTCCGCCGGAGACAAGGAAGAAGAAACATTGGCCCTCTACGACGACATTCTGGCGGATATCAGCGAGCTGGACACCATGAGCGCCATCGCCGGCATCCGCTACAATATCGACCTTACGGACGAATATTACGAAGCCGAGGAGCTGGCTCTGGACGAAGCATACACCCGTCTGGACAACCGCATGAACGAACTGACGGGCGCGATCCTGGAATCCGGCTACGGCAAGGCCGCCCGTGCGCGCTGGGGCGACGGCTTCGTGGAGCGTTACGAGGTGAACAGCAAGCTCAATTCTCCTGAGATAGAAGAGCTGAGCATACAGGAACAGGCCCTTGTGAGCGAGTATCAGAAGCTGTCCGCCACCGAATATACGGCCGAGCGCGACGGAGAAGCCGTGACGCTGAACGATCTGGATCTGACGCAGGAATCCGATATCGCGCTGTACTATGCGATCTATGAAAAGCGCAACGCAGAGCTGGGACAGATCTACCGTGAACTGGTGCAGCTGCGCGTGGAGATCGCCAAAAAGCTGGGTTATGACAGCTACACCGATTACGCCTATGACCTCCTGGGCCGCGATTTCACCAAAGAGGATGCGGCCGCGTTCAGCGAAAAGGTCAAGGAGTACCTGGCCCCCATCAGCGACGCGATCTACAACCGCTATTACAGCGATATTGCCGCGGCACAGGCCCGCACGGACGTTACCTTTGACGACGGCATCCCTGTGCTGGAACAGGCGCTGAAGAACGGTGGATATCCCGCCGCCATGAGCGACGCGCTGACCTATATGCTGGAACACAACCTGTACAGCTTCGGCGGCGGCGCAAACAAAATGGCTGCGGGCTACACCACGCTGCTGAACCGTTACGCCGCGCCGTATATGTTTGTGAATACCGATTATTATACCGACCCGGGTACACTGTTCCACGAGTTCGGCCACTATTACAACTTCTACCTCATGGGAGAGACACTCTGGAACGACGGCAACAATCTGGATCTGGCGGAGATCCACTCCCAGGGTCTGGAAGTGCTGATGTTCGACACCTACGAGGATATGTACGGCGAGGACGCCTCCTATATCGAGTACGCACAACTGATGAACCTGGTGGATTCCGTACTTCAGGGCTGTGCCGAGGACGAATTCCAGCAGGCCGTGTTTGAGGACCCGGACATGCCGCTGGACGAGATGAACCTTCTGCACGCCCAGATCTATCAGGATTACATGGGTTATCCTCTGGTTTATGAGTGGGTGGATATCCACCATCATTTCGAAACGCCGTTCTACTATGTCAGCTATGCCACCTCCGCCGTGTCCGCGCTGGAACTCTGGGCCGACGCGCTGGAAAACCGGGACAAAGCCATGCAGATCTATGATAAGCTGACGCAATATACCATCAACGTGGAATACCTGGAAACACTTAAGGAAGTGGGGCTGAGCGACCCGTTCTCCTCCGATTGCGTGCAGCGCGTGGCGCAGGCGCTGAATGACGAGATGCAGCTTTCCGGCAAGCCGGGCTCCAAGGCCGCATGACCTTTATTCCGCCACCATTCCTTCGTATCAAAAAAGCCGCCGCGGCTCCCGCTGAAACGGGGAGCCGCGGCGGCTTTTTTGATTCCGTTTTCCGGGCCCTTACAGCAGCTGCATCTGCTCGGCGGTGTCCTCGCCGCGCAGGATAGCACCTGCCGCGGGCAGCGTACGCACGCGGTAGCGGTGCGGGTCCGCCAATTCCAGATTGGCTGCGCGGCGCACATGGATGATGGACTGGTTCTTTTTCAGCGTAACAACGTTCACACCTGCGGTATTCTTTGTCTGCTTCGCGGGCACCTGGGCCGAATTCACCAGCAGCATGCGGCCTGCGCTGGTGTAAATGGCAAGCTCGCATTCCTCGTGCAGGTGTGCCGCGTACACCAGCGGCGATTTGTCGCTGAAGGCATTGAGCAGCTTGCGCCGGTTCTGCTTGGTGGCGTAGCTTTCCATGGGCACCTTTGCCGCTTTGCCGTTGGCAAACAGGAAGAACATATGGCCTTTGTAATCCGTTGTAAGGGCCATATACACGGGCGTTTCGCCCTCCTCCATGCCCAGCCGCGCGGCGATATAGTCGCCCATCACGCTGGCCTTGCCGTCGTCAAAATCGCCCACGCGGCACTTGTACACCTGGCATTTGCTGGTGAAGAACAACAGCTCGGCGTTGTTCTTCGTTTCCATCTGGACGGTGATCTCGTCGCCCTCCTTGAGCTTTTGCTCACCGGACATCCGCAGGGACTGCGGCGTGATCTTCTTAAAATATCCTTCGCGGGTATAGAACACGGTAACGGGATAATCCGGCATGCCTTCGTCCTCGTCCTCATCCTCGGGCAGCTCCGCCTCGTACAGGATCTCGCTGCGGCGCGGCTCGCCGTATTGCTTGGCGACCGCCGCCAGTTCGTCGATGATGACCCTTTTGATTTTTGCCGGGCTGTTCAGGATATCCTTCAGCCGGGCGATGTCCGCTTCCAGGTCCGTCGTTTCCTGTGTACGCCTGAGGATGTATTCGCGGTTCAGGTGGCGCAGCTTGATCTCAGCCACATACTCTGCCTGCACCTTGTCGATGCCGAAGCCGATCATCAGGTTGGGCACCACCTCGGCTTCCTCTTCGGTCTCGCGCACAATGCGCACAGCCTTGTCGATATCCAGCAGAATGGCCTCCAGGCCCTTGAGCAGATGCAGGCGCTTTTCCTTGCCCTGCAGATCGTAATACGTACGGCGGCGCACGCACTCGGTGCGGAACGCGGCCCACTCGCCCAATATCTCGCGCACGCCCATCACACGCGGCATGCCCGAGATGAGGATATTGAAATTGCATGGGAAACTGTCCTCCAGCGGCGTCATGCGGAACAGCTTCTGCATCACCTTGTCCGCGTCCTGCCCGCGCTTGAGGTCAATGGTCAGCTTGAGGCCGTTGAGATCCGTCTCGTCGCGCATGTCGCTGATCTCTTTTACGCGGCCGGATTTTACGAGCTCGGCGATCTTGTCCATAATGGCCTCGATCGTGGTCGTGGGCGGGATCTGGGTCACCTCGATCATATTGCCGTCTTTCTGGTACTCATATCGGGCGCGCACGCGCACGCCGCCCCGGCCCGTCTCATAGATCCTGCCGATATCCTCCTCATTGTACAGGATATAGCCGCCGCCCACGAAATCCGGTGCGGGCAGGGTGGAGCGGATGTCATGATCCGGGTTCTTAAGCAGGGCAATGGTGGTCTCGCACAGCTCCGCCAGGTTGAATGAGCAGATGCTGGACGCCATACCCACGGCGATGCCCAGTGTGTTGTTGGCCAGGATCGTCGGGAACGTGACGGGCAGCAGCGTGGGCTCCTGCGTGGTGGCGTCGTAGTTGTCCACAAAATCGACGGTATCCTTGTCGATGTCGCGGAACAGCTCGTTGCACACCTCCTCCAGCTTCGCCTCGGTATAACGCGAGGCGGCGTATGCCATATCCCGGCTGTACGCTTTGCCGAAGTTGCCCTTGCCGGAAACGAAGGGCACCAGCAGGCTTTCGTTTCCCCGTGCCAGGCGCACCATGGTATCGTAAATGGCCTGGTCACCGTGGGGGTTCAGGTGCATGGTGCTGCCCACGATGTTGGCGGACTTTGTGCGGTTGCCCTTCAAAAGGCCCATGTCATACATCGTGTACAGCACCTTGCGGTGGGCCGGCTTAAAGCCGTCGATCTCCGGCAGCGCGCGGGAGACGATGACGCTCATGGCGTAGGGCATATAGTTGGTTTCCAGCGTCTGGGTGATGGGTTCTTCCAGTACGCTGCCCGCGTCCAGTATCTCTACGCTGTCGCCCAACTGCGGGCGCGCGGCTGTTTTTTTCGGCTGTTTTTTCTTTGCCATCTGTTTTCCTCACATCTCAAGAATTGTGCGGCCGCCGAACGGGTCCAACGTATGGCCCTTGGGGCAGGCCGCGGACGCGGCTTGTTCAGCGTCCGTCCGGGAAGGACGCATCCGTCAGGACACGTCCAGCTCGTCCAGATATTCGTAGCCATGGTTAGCGATATGCTCCTTGCGGCCCGCCAGGTTGTCGCCCAACAGCAGATCAAACACTTCTCCCGTGCGCTTTGCATCCTCCGGCGTTACCTTGATGAGGCGGCGCGTCTCGGGGTTCATCGTCGTCAGCCACATCATCTCTGCGTCGTTTTCGCCAAGGCCCTTGGAACGCTGGATGGTATACTTTGCACCGCCGATGCGTTTCAAAAATTCAGCCTTTTCCGGTTCGGTATAAGCAAAGTACGTCTTGCCCTTGCTCTCGATCTCATACAGGGGCGATTCCGCGATATACACATAGCCTTCCTCGATGAGTGAAGGAACAAGACGGTAGATCATCGTCAGGATCAGCGTGCGGATCTGGTAGCCGTCCACATCGGCGTCGGTACAGATGATGACCTTGCTCCAGCGCAGGTTGGCGATGTCAAAGCTGGAGAGATCCTTTTTGCCCTTGCCGCCCAGTTCCACACCGCAGCCCAGCACCTTGATGAGGTCCGTGATGATATCGCTTTTGAAAATCCGGTCGTAATCCGCCTTCAGGCAGTTGAGGATCTTTCCGCGCACGGGCATGATGGCCTGGAATTCCGAATCCCGGCTGGTTTTGACGGCGCCCATGGCCGAATCGCCCTCCACAATATATATCTCACGGCGGGCAAGGTCCTTGGAGCGGCAGTCCACAAATTTCTGCACGCGGTTAGCGATGTCTATCTGGGCAGAGAGCGTCTTTTTCGCACCCTGGCGCACCTTGTCCGCATGCTCGCGGCTCTGCTTGTTCACCAGCACCTGCTGGGCCAGCTTCATCGCCTCGTCAGGCTTTTCGATGAAGTACACTTCCAGGTTGTGCTTGAGGAACTCCGTCATGGCCTGCTGAATGAACTTGTTGGTGATGGCTTTTTTCGTCTGGTTCTCGTAGCTCGTCTGCGTGGAGAACGAACTGGAGACGAAAATCAGGCAGTCCTGCACGTCGGTGAAGGTGATCTTGCTCTCGCCTTTTTTGTACAGGTTTTTCGCCTTTAAAAATGCGTCGATCTGGTTGACGAAAGCCAGCTTCACGGCGCGGTCCGGGCTGCCGCCGTGCTCCAGCCAGCTGGAGTTGTGATAATATTCCAAAAGCTGATTTTTATTGGAAAAACAGAACGCGGCGCTCATTTTGACCTTATAGTCCGGCCTGTCCTCCCTGTCGCGCCCTTCGGCGGTGGACTGGCAGAACACCACGGGGGTCAGGCTTTGAAGGTCGGCCACTTCCTCCACATAGTCCTTGATGCCGTTTTCGTAGCAGTATTCCGTTACTTCCTTTTTCTCGCCGCTCTCGTCGGTGAACACAAAGGTGACGCCCGCGTTGACAACAGCCTGGCGCTTGATGACGTCCTTATAATATTCACTGGGCACGTTGATATCGGTGAACACTTCGGCATCCGGCTTCCAACGGATGGCGGAGCCCGTTTTTTTGCGGGTGGCAGGCTCTTTTTTCAGCCCTCCCGTGTTTTCCCCCTTGCGGAAATCCAGGTGATAATGGAAACCGTCCCGGTAAATATCCGCCGTCATCCATTCGGACGCATACTGCGTGGCGCACAGGCCCAGACCGTTCAGGCCCAGGGAGTATTCGTAATTGTCCGCGCCGGCGGAGTATTTGCCGCCCGCGTACATCTCGCAGAACAGCAGCTCCCAGTTGTAGCGCTGCTCGTTTTTATTGTAATCCACGGGCATGCCGCGGCCGAAGTCCTCCACCTCTACCGAGCCGTCCTTAAACTTGGTGATGAGAATGCGGTTGCCGTAGCCCTCACGCGCCTCATCGATGGCGTTGGACAATATCTCGAAAATGGAATGGGCGCAGCCGTCCACGCCGTCGGAGCCAAAAATAACGCCGGGACGCTTGCGCACCCGGTCGGCGCCCTTCAGGGATGTGATGCTTTCATTGGTATAGGCGGCAGGTTTTCTTGCCATTCGGTTTGTGCCTCCTTGGAGCTTCATATTTGTGATCGCTTTGCTGTACAGAGCTATAAAACAGCCCTATAGCCATATGCTGTAACCGCGCACAGGGCGGCCCGTCTGGGCCGCCCGGCGCAACGCTGCTTTTGTTTTGGGCGTTCCCGCATCACAGCAGATACTGCGACACCAGCACTGCCCCCATCGTGAACACCGCGGCCGCGGCCATGGTGACAAAGGGCATATACCGCAGGATAAAATCCGCCGTGGAATCCTTCATGATGGAAACGCAGGCCTGCGGTGCGCCGCCCATGGCCGGAACGGCGGGCCGTTCCATTTCCTGCTCCGGTACGCCGCGCAGCGCGCGCGGCATCCGGGGCTTTTGCACAGCATACTGCACGCCGCCGCCCCGCTGCCCGCCGGAGCCGCCGGCGGGCGCTTCGTCCTGCACGGGCAAAAACTGCATATCCGCACCAAACTGGGGGCGTGCCGGCGCCGCGCCGCTCTGCGCATCGCGCACGGCCGCCTGCATCAGCACCTTTTCCACGCCGCACTCGCTGCAATAACGGATGCCGCGGCCCGCGTTGTAATTGAACGCGCCGCAGGTGCAGCGCCAGCCGTCGGCAGCCTCCTCGGGGTAATAGTCCGCATCCTGCGTGCCCAACGCGCGGCACACGGCCGCGCGTTCGCGCTGGGGCAGGGGCCGCAGCGCAGGCAGCGCCACAGCCGGGCAGCGGCGCAGGTCATGAGGCGCTCCGTCGTCGTAGGTGACGGAGCCCAGGCGTACCTCCACGCTGCCCAAAGGCTCGTCGCTGACAAACACCGCATCGTCGAAGCCGAAGCACTCGCCTTCCCCGGCATACACGTTATCATAGGTAAAGGAGTCCTCCACCACCACTTCGCCGTATTTGTTCTTGCAGCGGAAATACGCTGTGAACGAGACCAGCGGGCGGGAGAACAGGTTTTTGAACGTAAGCGTCACGACCGTGGCGCCCGTGCCTTCCATGCGGAACAGCTCCACCATAACAAAATGCACCGGGCTGCCTTTACAATAATAGCTCGCGCGGGACTGCGCAAGCGGCGTAAATTTCTGACTCATTGGAGCAACACCACCCTTAACGGTTTATTTTATCATATTTTTCCGCAACCGGCAAGCCGAGCCCTGCGGCCACGCGGCACAAAAAGTCCTGTGCATTGGCCACGATGGGCACGCTGGAAAGGCTGCCCCTGTCCCGCAGTTTGTTGGTGACGAACTCGGAGACATCCACACAGTACAGGTATACCGGCCGTACCCGGCCGCCGCGCACACAGTAGGAAGGCGTCATATTGCCCGTGGCAATGGTATGCAGCTGGGTGGCCACACAGATGACGGTGGTGGCCTGCTGCACCAGCTCCCGCATGGCGTTCTGCGCCGCGTACACGTCGCCGTATACGCCGGGCAGCGGGCCGTCGTCGCGGATGGAACCGGCCAGCACATAGGGCACGCCGTGCGCCACGCAGGCATGCATAATGCCGTCCCGGATGCCGTTCTGTTCGATGAACGCCGGAATGGAGCCTGCAGCCCGCGCGGCGTTGATGACGTCGATGTGGTGGTAATGGCCGTTGGGGCGGCTCTCCTGCGTGTAGATATCCTGCCCCAGCGCCGTGTGCAGCAGCGAACCCTCCAGGTCGTGCGTGGCAAGAGCGTTGCCCGCCAGCAGGCCGTGGGCATAGCCATTTTCGATGAGCGCCTGCATGGCCGCCTTGGCCGACGCGTCGAAGCTGCACGCCGGACCGAGCACCCATACCACATTGCCGTGCTCTTTTTCATGGCGCAGCAGCCCGGCCAGTACGTCATAATCCCGCGTGAAAGCCGTTTCCCGGCTGCGCCCGGTGCGGAACGCGAACGCTTCGGCGCTTTTGCCGCCCGCGGAAAAGCCCTCCGTATGCATCAGAATGCCCTCGCTGCCATCGTCCGTGCGGCCCAGCACCACGCTGTCGCCCTGCACAAGATTGCGGAACTCCACAATGCGCAGTTCCCCGTCCGGGGCCAGAACAGGCACGCAGTCCATACGGCTTTTTTCAGCAAGACGCCACACGCCGTCCACTTTATAATATTCCGGATACATGCCTGTGGCATGATAGCCCGCAGGCGCGGCGCCGTCCGCAGGGGCCGGCGCCGTGCGCACGCTGGGCGCATTTTGTAAAAGCGGCGCGGAAAAATCCGGCGCGCAGTATTCGGGCAATGTAAACATATCATTCCCGCCTTTCCTCTGTTTTACAAGTATTCCGCAGGCGCCGGCCGCACGGCAGTGCGCGTTCGTTTTCGGAAAGCCGCGGCGCCGCTCCTGCAAACACAATGTTTACGAGTGCATTATAACATGCTATACTGACAGCAACAACCCATACCACTATAAACCACAGGAGGGCCAAGGCATGCAGATTGAAGAGCTGGTATCCGCCCAGAGGGCTTTTTTCAATACAGGCGCGACAATAGACGCCGCTTTCCGCCGCCGCGCGCTGGCCGCGCTGAGGCAGGCGGTAACGGCCCGGGAGGCCGATATCTGCGCCGCCCTGAAGGAGGACCTGCACAAATCTCCCTTTGAGAGCTATATGTGCGAGACAGGCCTTGTACTGAGCGAGCTGACCTATATGGAAAAGCATCTGAACCGCCTGATGCGTGCCAGGCGCGCCAAAACCCCGCTGGCGCAGTTCCCCGCCCGCAGCTTCGTCGTGCCCGAGCCGCTGGGCGTGGCGCTGGTGATGAGCCCGTGGAATTATCCGTTCATGCTCTCGCTGGACCCGTTAGTCGGCGCGATCGCGGCGGGCAACTGCGCGGTGCTCAAGCCCAGCGCGTACGCGCCGGCCACCAGCCGCGTTTTGAGGGAGCTTGTGGAAAGCTGCTTCGCGCCGGACCATATCGCCGTCGTGGAGGGCGGACGCGCGGAAAACGAAGCCCTGCTGGAACAGAAATTCGACTATATCTTTTTCACGGGCAGTGTGGCCGTTGGCAGGCTGGTGATGGAAAAGGCCGCGCGCTGGCTCACGCCCGTGACGCTGGAGCTGGGCGGCAAAAGCCCGTGCATCATTGACCAAACCGCAGACCTCCCCCTGGCGGCAAAGCGCCTCGCCTTCGGCAAATACCTGAACGCCGGGCAGACCTGCGTCGCGCCGGATTATGTGCTCGTGCACAGGGACGTTCATGACGGGCTGCTGGCGCTTCTGGCCGGGGAGATTGCCGCCTTTTACGGCAGCGACCCGCTGGCCTGCCCGGATTACGGACGTATCGTGAACGAAAAGCATTTCCACCGCCTGATGGGCCTGATGGACAGCGGACGCGTGGTATGCGGCGGCACGGGCAGCGCCGAAACGCTGCAGATCGCGCCCACGGTGCTGGCGGACGTTTCACCCGACAGCCCGGTGATGAGCGAGGAAATTTTCGGGCCCGTCCTTCCCGTGCTGGCCTATGAAAGCCTGGATGAGGCCGTGGCGTTCGTGAACGCGCGGCCGAAGCCCCTGGCACTGTACCTGTTTACCACCGACAAAGCCGCAGAGCGCCGCGTGCTGCGGGACTGCAGCTTCGGCGGCGGATGCATCAACGACACCATCATCCACCTTGCCACCAGCGACATGGGCTTTGGAGGCGTGGGTGAAAGCGGCATGGGCAGTTACCACGGCAAGCTCAGCTTCGATACGTTCACACATTACAAAAGCATTGTCAAAAAATCAAACCGGCTCGATCTTCCCGTGCGTTACCAGCCCTATACAAAGGAAAAGGAGCGCATGCTGCGGCGTGTTTTAAAATAAGAAACGCCCTTTACAACCGCCGCCCGGCGCGGTATAATGTCCAAGAAATTGCCGCTGCACGGCAAACATGTCTGCCCGGTGAATGCGAGGTGCAGGCCGGGAAGCATGGCGTGTCACCGCGCGGCCTGCAGCAAGCCGGGCGCGGCTGCCGTGCCCGCGAGGGATTCTTGGAGGGAATGTATATGCGCCATTTGATCGACCCGCTGGACTTTACCGTGGAAGAGCTGGACAGGCTTCTGCGGCTGGGCGAAGATATCCGCCGTGAGCCGGGAGCCTACTCGGAAAGCTGCAAAGGCAAAAAGCTTGCCACTCTGTTTTACGAGCCAAGCACCCGCACCCGTCTTTCGTTTGAAGCCGCGATGCTCAATCTGGGCGGCAGCGTGCTGGGCTTCCCCAGTGCCAACGTATCCAGCGTTTCCAAGGGCGAAAGCGTGGCCGATACCATTCGTATCGTCTCCTGCTACGCGGACATTGCCGCCATGCGCCATCCCCTGGAGGGCGCGCCCATGCGCGCGGCACGCTTTTCGCGCATCCCCGTCATCAACGCGGGCGACGGCGGCCACCAGCATCCCACCCAGACACTGACGGACCTGCTCACCATCCTGACGCGCCGGGGCCGCCTGTCCCACCTGAAGATCGGCTTCTGCGGCGATTTGAAATACGGGCGCACCGTGCACTCGCTGGTGAATGCGCTGGCCCGTTACGAGGGCAATGAATTCGTGTTCATCAGTCCTGAGGAGCTGCGCGTGCCCGGCCACCTTATCGAAAACGTTGTCAAGCCCGCACACATCCCCTATGCCGAGGTGACGGGACTGGAGGAAGCCATGGCGGACTTGGACATCCTGTATATGACGCGCATCCAAAAGGAGCGTTTTACCGACGCCGGCGAATATGAACGCCTGAAAGGCAGTTATGTGCTGGATATGCCCAAAATGGCGCTGGGCAAAGCAGACATGGCGGTGCTGCACCCGCTGCCCCGCGTAAATGAGATCGCGCTGGCGGTTGACGACGACCCTCGCTCCGCCTATTTTGAGCAGGCGCAGAACGGCGTGTATGTGCGTATGGCACTGATCCTGACGCTGCTGGGCCTGGCGCCCTCCGGCCCGCTGGCCGAGCAGGCTCTTTCCGCACAGCGAGCCGCCGAGGCAACGGGTGCGCCGTGCCGGAACCCCCGCTGTATCACGGTTGCCGAAGAAGAGCTTGTGCCCCTGTACGTCCCCGACGCTCACGGTGTGCCGCGCTGTGTGTACTGCGAGCACAAAATGCCGTGATCTCTCCCCTGCGCGCTGCGGTGTAGGACGCAAGGCCGTCCTCTCTGCGGCGCGTTTTGTTCAGCTCCCCTCTTTTGTTTTTGCGCAGTATCTGCTACAATAAAGCCAATTTCCAAATTTTTTGAAAAGGGGTCTTTTCCATGACGCGTGAAGAAGCGCTTGCACTTTTAAAAAAATACAACAAAGAACCGTTCCACTTGCAGCATGCTTTCACGGTGGAGGGCGTCATGCGCTGGTATGCGAACGAGCTGGGGCACGGCGACGAAGCGGATTTCTGGGCGCTGGTCGGCCTGCTGCACGACGTGGATTTTGAGCAGTGGCCGGAACAGCACTGCAAAAAAGCGCCCGAGCTGTTGGCTGAGATTGGCGCGGACGATGCGTTCGTACACGCGGTTTGCAGCCACGGCTACGGCCTGTGCAGCGATGTGGAGCCCGTGCTGGAAATGGAAAAAGTGTTATTTGCCGCGGACGAGCTGACGGGCCTTGTCGGCGCGGCCGCGCTGATGCGCCCCTCGAAGAGCGTGCAGGATATGGAGCTTTCCAGCCTGAAGAAAAAATTCAAAGACAAAAAATTCGCCGCGGGCTGCTCCCGCGACGTCATCCGCCAGGGCGCGGAACGCCTTGGCTGGGAGCTGGACAGGCTTCTGGACAGCACGCTGCAGGCCATGCGGGCCTGCGAGGATGATATTGCGGCACAGATGACCTCTCTGTAAGCCTTTCCTGCGGGACATCCGTTCCCGGCCCACCAACCAGATGAAATCAAGCAAGGCGCCCCGGGCATTTTCCCGCCGGGGCGCCTGCTTATTTCCCGCCGGCTCCGTCAGCCCGCGCGTCTGCCGTCCAGCGTCTGCTGAACGATGCTGTCCATGATGTCCCGCGTCAATGTGCTTTCCACGTAACCAAACACATTGCCCTCCCGGTCGATCATAAACGTTGTGGGAAAGGCCCGCACACCGTATGCCGCGAACACCTCGCCCGTGGTATCCATCGCCACGGGATAGGTATAGCCGTTTTCCTCCAGAAACCGCTTCACCTCGTCTTCGCTTACATCCTGATTATACGGATATTGATCGGACTTTGGGTTCGCCACGGCCAGAACGACCACGTCTTCCTCGTTCAGCCCCAGATCCTCATACATCGCCTGGATGTCCGGCATCTCCCGCTGGCAGGGGCCGCACCAGGTGGCCCAGAAGTTCAGGAATACGACCTGGCCCTGATAATCCGAAAGCGTGTGCGTCTTGCCGAACTGATCCGTCAGCGTGAAATCCGGTGCGGGGATCTCCGGCTGCTCCGAGCTGGCTGCAGAGCCGGAAGACGCCGACGCATTATCCGGCCCGGACGATGCGCCGCCTCCCTGTCCCGCCGCGCTGTCTGACGGCACGGAAGACGAAGGGGCGGCGGAAGACGCCGACGTCCCAGCGCCGCCCAAGCCGGAGAGATAGCTGGTAAAGCCGTTCATCCAGCCTGTCAGCATCATTACGCCCATCAGGATCATCAGCACACCGCCCGCCTTGACGGTATAACGCACCGCTTTCTGGTGTTTTTTGAAAAAATCCAGCAGCGAGCCCGTGAAAAGCCCTACCGCCAGGAACGGCAGCACGAACCCCAGCGTATATACGCCGATGAGCAAAAAGCCCTGTGCGGAAGAGCCAGCCGACGTTGCCATGATGAGCACGCTGCCCAGCGCCGGGCCGACGCACGGCGTCCACGCAAAACTGAACGTGAAGCCGAAAAGAAACGCCACCGCGGGATTCATTGAGAGACGGTCAAGACGGATGGGCAGGCGACGTTCGGTGCTGAGCGCGCGGGAACGGAACACGCCCAGCTGGTACAGGCCGAACAGAATGATCAGCACGCCGCCGATGCGCGCAAACAGCGCGCGGTTATCGGAGAAAAAGCGGCCCAGCGCCGTAAACCCCAGCCCCAGCGCAAAAAAGGTAAAGCTGACGCCCAGCACAAAAAACACCGTATTGCGCATTACACGGCCGCGTTTGTAGCGCACTGTGCCGTCGGCGTCCACACTTTTCGCGCCGCCCGCCAGATACCCGATGTACAGTGGTACCAGAGGCAGCACGCACGGGGAAAAGAAGCTGAGGATGCCCTGCAAAAATACCGCTGCGGCGGAAACGCCTGTTTCAAGAGTAAAACCCATAGAAGTCTCCTTTTTGTTATATTTAAAAAATTCCGCAATAAAAAGGTTCATCTTGATGGCCGCGGGCCGGGGACGGCCCGCATGGCCTAAAAAATAGCCTCCGGCCATTTTTTATTGTTTTTCAATAAAATCCTTTCCCGGCAGCCCTCTAAAAAAGACACCGGAATGAAAACCGCCTGCGGGAGCCTTTTACTTCGCCCCGCCGTGCGCCGCGGCAGCTTTTTCTTTTTTTGCCCGGCCGCACGGCCCGGCCAGCGGCTTGCCGTCGAACAGCCGCGCCTCCAGCGCGGCTACCGTGACGCTTTGCAGACGTTCCTTGCACAGCGCGTCCAGGCCTGTGTACACTTCGTCCATCAATGCGCCCATGCCGCTTGCCACAAGACAGGGCTTATCCACGTCGCCGCTGCGCCACGATGCCGAAACGAACGCAGCACCTACCGCCTGCGCAATGTCGCACAGGGTCACGGTATCCGCCGAGCCCGCAAAGCGGTAACCCCCCACAGCGCCCTCGTGCGTTTCCACCAGCCCCGCCCGCTTGAGCTGGGCCATCACCTTGCGCACCCGGGCCGGGTTTGTACAAATATTCTCCGCCAGCACCTCGCTGGATACCATATCCCCCTTGTGATGCAGAAATACCATCGCGTGTACCGCGATGCCGAATTCGCTTGTCATCTTTCCGCTCCTTTTTAATTCCGCTATAAGTGCTCCGCACGGCCATTGCCGCCGGACAACTGTAACTTTTGTCATCTCAGTTTAATTGTTATACTATCAGTTACAGTTTGATTTGTCAACTCCTTTCGGCGCACAGCCTTTCCCCTCGCGGCAGTTTTATAGAAAAGGAAAAGCCCGGATGTCCCACCTGCCAAGGCGGGTATCCGGGCTTTTTCTCATCCCTGGTTTTTGTAGTTGTTTCCCCACGCTTCCATCGCGTCCATGATAGGCCGCATGGATTCTCCCAACGCACTCAAGGCATACTCCACGCGGGGCGGAACTTCGGGATAAACCGTTCGGGTAATGATGCCGTCCTCTTCCATAGAGCGAAGGCTGTCGGTGAGCACTTTCTGGCTGATGCCCTCCAAATTTTTCCGCAGTTCATTGAAACGCCACGGCCGCTGCAGCAGATTCCGCATGATCAGCAGCTTCCATTTGCTGCCGATCAGCTGCACGGTGGTCGCGACCGGACAGGCCGGCATTTCTTCCTTTGTCAACATCAGGGAGTGCTCCTTTCCAATGCTTTAAATATGAATATTGCATTCAAATTATAATACAAAGGTGCTTTCACCGCAAGCGAAGGTCACCAAAAGGTAACTATGTAATAAAAAAGTGCGTACTTTTTTTCTTTGCCGCCGGCTTTTACAATACAGTCAGAGGGACAAACAACATCCCTCAAATAAAAAAGACGGAGGTAACGATCATGGCACTATCCAATCTGTTTGGCTGGGCACAAAAAAATGGGGAGGCTGCCGCCTCGGCCTGCGGTTCAGCCTGCGGCGCCGGGGACAAGCCCGAAGAAAAGCCCGCGGCCTGCGGTTCGGCCTGCGGCGCCGGGGACAAATAACTTCCCTGTTTTCCCGGCCGGGTTTCGGCCGGGTTCCTGAAAGTATAACCGGCCCCGGCCGGAGCAATAGAATTCGCCGATGGAACGGAGAGATCAAGATGAAAGAATATTTTGCCTTTCAATGGCACATAACGGACGAATGCGACCAACGGTGCAAACACTGCTACATTTTCTCGGAAAACAACTGCAAGCACCTGGATGCCATGACCTGGGAGCAAATTCAGGAAACCTTTTACAACTGTATGGACTTCTGCGAGGTATACGGCAGGCTGCCGTACTTTTACATCACCGGCGGCGACCCTATCCTTCACCCGGACTTTTGGCGGCTGCTGGCACTTTTGAAGGAGCACGACATTCCTTTTGCCATCCTGGGCAATCCGTTCCACCTGACCGACGAGGTCTGCATGCGTCTGAAGGGATACGGCTGCCGGAAGTACCAGCTTTCTCTGGACGGCATGCGGGAAACACACGACTGGTTCCGCAAGCCGGGCTCTTTTGACTGTACGCTGGAAAAGATCGGGTGCATCAACCGGGCGGGCATCCGTTCGGTGGTCATGACCACCGTTTCCGGCGCCAATATCAGCGAAGTGCCCGATATCATCGACACGGTGGTGAAAGCGGGCGCAGATGTGTACGCTTTCGCCCGCTACTGCCCTACCAGCGGCGAAAAGGACACCGGCATGACACCGCAGGACTACCGGCGGCTTTTGGGTATCTGTTATCAGAAATATCAGAAATACGAGGCCGAAGGCTGCAAGACCTGCTTCAACAAAAAAGACCATCTTTGGACGCTTTACGAATATGAAAAAGGGATATTCAAAATCCCGGAGGATGCGCAGGACGGCATGATATACGGCGGCTGCAACTGCGGCAACTGCCATATGACCATTCTTCCGACCGGGGATATCTATGCCTGCCGCCGGGTTCAGAACAGCAAGGTGGGAAATGTTTTTTCGGACCGGATCGCAAACGTGTGGATCTGCCGGATGGAGGCCTATCGGGATTACAGCAAATTCGAAAAGTGCGCAAAATGCGAACTGCTGCCTTACTGCCGCGGCTGCCCCGCAGTGGCAAGCGGCAAGGACGGAAACTTTTATGCGGCTGACCCGCAATGCTGGAAAGAGGTGTAAGCATGGAATTTTTCGATCTGGTAAAACGCCGGCGTTCCATCCGAAAATATCAGGACCGGCAAATCGAACGCGGCGATTTGGAAAAAATCATTCAGGCGGGGCTTTGCGCGCCCAATGCCGGCGGCGGACAGCGCGCGATCATCGTCGCAGTGCGAAACCGCGCGCTTTGCGAAAAAATCGGGAGGCTGAATATCGCTAAATTCAACCGAAACAGCCTGGCCGGCTCTTACGTATCATCAGAACAGCCCAGCATCATCGACGACCCCTCGATCCGAAGCGGATTTTACGGTGCCCCCACGGTCTGCGCGGTTTTCGGGCCGAAGAATTTTCTGTACAGCGTTGCGGACGCCTTCTGCTGTGCCGAAAACATGGCTCTGGCCGCCACGGAACTGGGGCTTGCCTCCTGTCTGATCGCACGCGGCGAAGAAACCTTCGACAACGAACCGGGGGCCGCGCTTTTGAAGGAATGGCGGATCCCGGACGGATATGTTGCACGCTGCTTCGTGCTTTTGGGGTACCATGCGGGAGCTTATCCGCAGGACAAGCCCCGAAGGGCCGGCCGCAGCCTGGTCGTAGAATGAGGTGGGCTTATGGATGCACAGACCTGTTTGAAAAAGCTGCAGTGTGTCGGGGTGCTGAATTTTTCCACCGTCGGCCTGGACGGAACACCGCAGGCGCGCTGTATCAGCGCCATCCATTATACTTCGGACGCGCTTTATTTTTTCACTGCGCGCGGAAAAGAATTTTGCCGTGAACTTCTTCACGACGGACAAGTACAGATACTGGCGTATACCCGGTATAAAGAGATGATCCGTGTATCCGCAAAGGCCGTTCCTGTACCAGAAGCGGAACAAAAACGCTGTATCGACCTTATTTTTCAGGAACAGCCTTATCTTTCCAATGTGTATCCGGGCGCCACGCGGGAAATCGGAATCGTCTTTGTTGTCCGGGATATGCGGATCGAGTATTTCCATTTGGGTGTGAAGCCCATTTTCCGGGAGACGTATACGCTTGGAAAGGGAAAACACTCGCCAAAAGGTTACGAGATTACCGGGGAGTGCATCGGCTGCGGGA
>ERZ1023979.200-NODE-200-length-26045-cov-12.213313_pt1 | contig 26045 bp, 10 predicted proteins | sample MGYA00380434_ERZ1023979 | MGnify/ENA primary metagenome ERZ1023979 (study PRJEB33179, sample SAMN07449056) | human gut metagenome | biome: Human-gut; feature: Human associated habitat; material: Faeces | host: Homo sapiens | place: India:Kasaragod | collected...
TGTATATACTAAATATACGTGTATATATTCGCTGTTGATTTTAAAATTATTTTCTTTTTGAGGGGTTTTAAAACTAACACTTAATTAAACTTTTTTATTTAAACATTAATTTATCAACCAAATCTGAGATTCATGAAGAAAGCTCTCTTTTTTATCGTATGCCTCTGTTTTGCAATAAACATGATGGCGCAAACAAAAACGATAACAGGGGTAGTGGTAGATGCCACCGGTGAACCTGTTATCGGAGCAAGTGTCCTGGAGGTGGGGACAACAAATGGTACAATAACTGATGTAGACGGTAACTTTACTATCCAAGTGCCTGTGGGGGCAAAACTGGATGTGAGTTATATAGGTTACAAAACACAACAAATTGTAGTGGGAGTGCCAAACACCTACAAGGTTATTTTAAAAGAAGATGCAGAAATGCTGGATGAGGTCGTGGTGACCGGTTATGGAATGAGTCAGAAACGTTCGTTGATGACGAACTCTATTTCAAAGTTGGATGATAAAGTATTACAAAATGCAGCTATGAGTAATGCGGCCCAATCCTTGCAGGGAACTGTCAGCGGATTGCGTGTGACAAATACTTCGGGTAAACCGGGTAGTTCGCCCAATATCGTTTTGCGTGGTGGTGCTTCCATAAACAAGAATCTGGAAGGGCCGTTGGTCGTGGTGGATGGCCTTGTGCGTTCTATGGATGATATCAATCCTTCAGATATTGAATCCATACAGGTACTGAAAGATGCGGCTTCCACAGCTATTTATGGTGCCCGTGCCAATAACGGCGTAATTCTGGTGACAACCAAGAAGGGGGTGGAAGGCAGGACACAAATTACTTATAAGTTCAAAGGGGGTGTGAACTTTGCACGTGAAGGGTATAAGTATTTGGATGCCGGTGACTATTTGTATTATCAACGTTTAGGTTGGCAGCGTACCAATGGCGGTACAAGTATGGAGAACCAGAAAGGTTTTGGGGTTAACTCCGGAGTGGATCTGGCCTTTATGACAGATGCAAACAAACATTTGCTGAATGAAGGATGGCGGTCTATGGCGGATCCTGTGGACCCTGATAAAACTTTGATTTTTAGAAACCATGCCGGTGAGCTGCATGATCTGACTTTCCGCAATGCCGCGTTTACACAAGATCATTATCTGAATTTGTCGGGAGGTAATGACAAAGGAACATTTTCCTCATCTTTAGGGTATTATTCGGAAGACGGTCAGATAATTTCTACCAATTATCAGCGTGTGAACGGGACTATCAACGGTTCATACAAGTTGTTGCCCGTTTTGACAGTGAATGCCGGCGGTAGTTTTTCATGGTCCAAGATGCCCGATTTATGGACTTACGACTTGAAAAGCCCTTGGAACGGAGAAACGGGAGAGTATGAGTTGTTCTATCGTACCATGAGTATGTTTCCCACTTGGAATCCGTGGAATGAGGATGGAAGTCCTGCTGCCGGATGGAGTAATCAGGATGGTAATCCTTATTATTGGAAAGATAAACTGACTCGTTCTACAACGAACCGTAAGACTTCGTTTAATATCGGTTTTGCTTTGGAAATCCTTCCGCAGCAATTGTTCCTGAATGGAAACAGTTCTATGTATTATACAGATAGTCAGTTTGAACTGTTTGAAAAGAAATATCAACAGATAGGACAAGCTCCCAATACCAATCGTAATGCTTCTCAAACAAATACAAAAGTTTTTCAACAACAGCATGCATTGACTCTGGAATATAAAAAAGGTTTTAGCGGACATAATATCAATGCCATGGCAGGTGGTGAGTATTTTGATTATCAGTATCAGAACCTGGAAGCGCGTGTTTCCGGTGCTCCTACAGATGATATACCTACTTTAAATGCGGGCACTAACCGTACTTATACTACTTCTGTCAAAACCGGATATCGCATTCTTTCCGGTTTCGCCCGTGTTAACTATGATTATAATTATCGTTATATGGTGTCCTTGGTAGCCCGTTATGACGGTATTTCCAAATTGTCCGACAATCGTTGGGGATTTTTTCCGGGTATATCTGCCGGTTGGAATGTGCATGAGGAAGCTTTCTTTAAAGATTCAAAGTTTGCGGAAGTAGTATCCTTGATTAAACCGCGTATCAGTTATGGGTTGAACGGTAATGTAAACGGTATCGGTAATTTTGATGTATATGGTAAATATGGTTCGGTAGGTGCTTATAATGGTAATCTGGGTTATTTGAATACAGGGGTGGTCAATAGTAAATTGCGTTGGGAAAAGAGCCATACGTTTGAACTGGGGCTTGACTTGGGCTTTTTCAATAATCGTATTCATATGATTATGGACTATTATGACCGCACGACTTCCGATTTGCTGACTGATGTGAATTTGCCGGAATATACAGGATTTCCCTCGTTCAAAACGAATCTGGGTACTATCAGCAACTGTGGTTTCGAACTGGAAGCCAAGGTGAATCTGCTGACAAGGAAGGACTGGTCATGGGATGTCACCGCTAATACTTCGTTTGTGAAAAATATGGTGAAGAAGCTGCCTTTTAACGGGAATGTAAACAACCGTCAGGGGGGTGAGCAGGTATGGGATCCAAAATCCAACTCGTTGGTTTGGGTAGGCGGCATTCAAGAAGGAAAAAGCTTGGGTGATATCATTGCTTATAAACAAGTGCGTATCTTGCGTGACTGGGATGATGTGAGAAATCATGCCGGTGATTTTGTGGATGAGGTTGCCAACCTGTATGGGCCGAATAAGGCTGCCGAATATGCGGGTAAACCGGGATGGAAACCCATTGAGCCGGGAGATGTACTGTGGGATGACAAGAATGGGGATAATGTTATAAATTCATACGACCGTCAGGTGGTGGGTAATATTTATCCGAAATGGACCGGTGGTTTTTCTACCACGCTGAACTATAAAAACTGGTCTTTGTATGGTCGTTTTGACTATGCGGTGGGTCATACCATTTACAATGATTTGAAAGCAAGAATCTTGGGGCAGTATAACGGGTCGTTCAATTTGATTACGGATGTCAGAAATTCGTGGTCTGAAAACAATACGGAAACTAGTATTCCTAAATTCTATTGGGCCGACCAGAATGCGAAAAAGAACATTACCCGTTCCAATAATGGTACAACGAATCTGAACAATAATAACTCTACTTTCTATGAAAAGGGGGATTATTTGTGTCTGCGTGAGGTAACCTTGAGTTATAAATTCCCGAAGAATCTTATAAATAAGGTGTTCTTGACCGATGCGTCCGTGTATGTTACGGGACAGAATTTATTCTATATTACCGGATATGATGGAACTTCTCCGGAACCGGTTATGGATATTCAGGCAAATGGTCGTGGCGGTATAGACAATGGACGCTATCCTACACCAAGAACCGTCCTGTTTGGTTTACAATTGTCATTTTAATGTGTAAAAAAGAAAAGGTATGAACATAAAAAAGATAATATTGGCTTTTGCCGCATCGGCTATGTTGGCCGGTGGATGTACTTCGTTGGATATGGACCCGGTGAGCGATATCACTGACTTGAATTACTGGAAAACTCCGGAACAGTTTGATTCATTTGTTTTTGGACTGCATAGTCGCTTCAGGAGCCATTCGTGGAATATGTTTTTGTTGGGTGAGGCAAGAAGTGATGTCTTTGGGGGAATTCCTTTCGGTGGAGAAGCTACCCAGGGGATGGAACGTTTTCCTTATAATACATTGAATGCGGAGAATCCCGGAATCAGCGGGTTTGGTGATTTGTATCAGAATATCAACCAGATGAACTTGTTTATCAGCAGAACTCTTCATACGGATGTGCTGACTGAAAGTGCCAGGAATTATTATTTGGGACAGGTGTATGGATTGCGTGCTTACTATATGTATCAGCTATATCGTTCATGGGAAGATGTCGTGTTTACGGAAGAGCCTAGCCTGGGTTTTGAAGTGGGTAAACTGGCAAAGGCGGCGACTCCGGCTGCCGAAATCTTTGAGCAGGTAAAAAAAGATATAGAATCTTCTTTAAGTTATTTTGGGCCTGATTATACCATAAAGGAAAAAAAATCGCTGTGGTCAAAGGCTGCCACATTGATGCTGAAAGCGGATGTATATTTGTGGAGTGCCCATCGTGACGGGGGAGAAGGAGATGCCCGGACAGCAAAGAATGCGTTGGTTGACATACAGAATAATATCAGTCGTAGCAATCTGGACTTGATGGATACTTATCAGGGAGTGTTTGCTTATGATAATAAAGGTAATAAAGAGATTATCTTTACCATTCATAATGAATTGTTTGAATATAATCTGTGGAATGGAAATAATGATTTGTTTCCACAGGCTGATTATTTAGGGAAATTCTATAATGCGGATGGTACTTTGATAAATACGTCTGTCGAGAATAATTTCGGTATCATGCGCCTGATGGTGAAATTGGAAAACTTCAAGAAGTTTCTGCCGGGAGACACCCGTCGTGACGTTACATTGAAAGATGTATATAATAAGGTGGAAAATGGCAAGTTGGAATTGGTAGGGGTGTATCCGCATAAGTATTGGGGAGTTATGAATGGGAGTACACGGGTGAGATGTGATGATTATCCTATTTATAGATATTCGGATTTGCTATTGATGCTGGCTGAGGCGAAAGTGCTTTTGGGTGAGGATCCGGCTACAGAGATAAACCGGGTGCGCCGGCGTGCGTTTGGTGATGCGTATGATGCTTCAACAGTGGGGTTTCCCAATCAGGAAGTCGATAAGCGTCCGGCGGATGCTGTCTTGCAGGAACGTTTGTTTGAATTTATGCTGGAAGGTAAACGATGGTATGACTTGAGGCGTTTTGGCGATTCGTACGTGCTTGACTATACTCCGGCGGAGCCTGCCCGTCTGCTTTGGCCTATCAACCAAGGAGCTCTTACTAATAATCCATTGTTGAAACAAACGGTTGGTTATTAAATTTTTGTCGGATAAGAATCTTTAATTGCATAAAAAGACGGTGTTCTTTATGAGATTAATAAAGAAACCATCTTTTTATTTTCTAATTTCAATAAAAACTTTTATTTTTACACCCGTAAAATTATAAATATTATGAGAAACCCTAGCTTATTACTGCTAATTGTTGTTTTTATATTAGCACCCTTCAAGTTGAGTGCGGCGGCAGATACGGTTGTTGTCCGCGAAACCCGGATTCCTGTGTTGATTGAAAGGCAGGATAATGAGTTGTTTCATTTACGTATAGAGGCTACTCAAAGTCAGATGCTGAATGAAGTGAAGTTGGACTTCGGCAAAGACGTGAATTTGAATGAAATTGAATCTGTGAAACTGTATTATGGTGGAACTGAAAGCGTGGAGAGGAGGGGAAAGACTTATTTTGCTCCGGTAGATTATATATCTAATAATACTCCGGGAAAAACATTGGCTGCCAATACTTCTTATTCCGTTTTGAAGTCGGAAGTGAAGGCCCCGAAGCGTGAGGTTGTATTGAAAGCTGACCAAAAATTGTTTCCGGGAGTGAATTATTTTTGGATTAGCCTGCAAATGAAGCCTGTTGCTTCTATCTTGTCCAAAGTGTCGGCAGAAGTGGTGGAAGCTAAGATTGACGGACAGGTTGCTCCTTTGAAGATAGCCCGTAAGGCGGATACCCATTATATGGGGATCGGCGTGCGCCATGCCGGTGACGACGGGGCTGCTGCCTATCGTATTCCCGGATTGGCCACTTCAAATAAAGGAACCTTGTTGGGGGTATATGATGTACGCTATAATAATAGTGCGGATTTACAGGAGTATGTGGAAATAGGTCTGAGCAGAAGTACGGACGGAGGTCAGACTTGGGAGAAAATGCGCATTCCGATGGCATTTGGTGAATATGATGGGTTGCCTAAAGCACAGAATGGAGTAGGCGATCCGGCCATTTTGGTTGATAAGAAGACAGGAACTATCTGGATTGTCGCTGCCTGGACACATGGTATGGGAAATGGGCGTGCGTGGTGGAATTCACAAACAGGCATGGACCGTAATCATACAGCACAATTAATGATGGTGAAAAGTGATGATGATGGTAAGACCTGGTCGGAGCCTATGAATATAACAGAACAGGTGAAAGATCCGTCATGGTATTTCTTGCTGCAAGGTCCCGGTAGAGGTATCTCTATGGAAGATGGAACATTGGTCTTTGCCAGCCAGTATATTGGCAATGACCGTATTCCTAATGCCGGTATTATATACAGTAAGGATCATGGAAAAACCTGGAATATCAGTACATTGGCACGCACTAATACAACTGAATCTCAGGTAGCGGAAGTGGAACCGGGAGTGCTGATGCTGAATATGCGTGATAATCGTGGTGGCAGTCGTGCCGTTTCTACAACTACAGATTTAGGTAAAACATGGAAAGAACATGAGTCTTCACGTACAGCCTTACAGGAACCGGTTTGTATGGCCAGTTTGATTAGTGTTAAAGCTAAAGAGAATGTATTGGGTAAAGACATCCTTTTGTTCTCTAATCCGAATGATGCCAAGAACCGTCATAGCATTACCATCAAAGCAAGTCTGGATGGTGGGGTGACTTGGTTGCCCGAGAATCAATTGCTGCTGGATGCCGGTTGGGGTTGGGGATACAGCTGCTTGACTATGATTGACAAGGAAACAGTAGGAATTTTATATGAAAGCAGTGTGGCCCACATGACTTTCCAAGCGATAAAGCTGAAAGATATTATTAAGACCAAATAAATAATGAAACGCAGATTTTCTAGTTTTATTGGTATGATACTGGTTTGTGCTGTAACTATAGCACAAACCAGTATCTCGTTACTTCCTAAACCTCAGTTGTATAAGGATACGGGGAAGAACTTTACTATGGGAAAGGTGAAACTTTCTACTCCGGTGTTGAGGTCGGAGTGGGAAGTTTTTATCATGAATGCAGGTGGTGAGATTGTTGAACACTCGTCATCGGTGATTGAAGTGGAACTGGTTCCGTCTATTGAGGAGGCCAGGCTAAACAGGGCTGAAGCCTATCGTCTTTCTGTTTCAAACAAGCGGATAAAGATAGAGGCTGTAACAGAACAGGGAGTGTATTGGGCTATGCAGACACTTCGGCAATTGGAACGGAAAAAAGGGAAGAGAAGTTCTGTTGCCGGATGTGAGATTGTAGACTGGCCGGCATTCCGGATACGCGGATTTATGCAGGATGTGGGACGCAGTTATATTTCAATGGAAGAATTGAAAAGAGAGATCGAGATTTTATCCCGGTTTAAGATTAATGTATTTCATTGGCATCTTACTGAAAACCAGGCATGGAGATTGGAAAGTAAAATCTTTCCTATGCTGAATGATAGTGTGAACACCATCCGTATGCCGGGTAAATATTATACGCTGGAAGAGGCACGCGATTTGGTGGATTTTTGTAAGAAACATCAGATGTTGTTGATTCCTGAGATAGATATGCCGGGGCATAGTGCTGCCTTTGTGCGTGCTTTCCGCCATGATATGCAAAGTCCGGAAGGGATGAAAATATTGAAACTGTTGCTGGATGAGGTGTGTGAGACATTTGATGTGCCTTATTTACATATAGGTACGGATGAGGTGGAGTTTACCAATCCGCATTTTGTACCCGAAATGGTGGCGTATGTACGCTCAAAAGGGAAAAAAGTAATATCCTGGAATCCGGGCTGGCACTATAAACCGGGGGAAATAGACATGACACATTTGTGGAGTTACCGTGGAAAGGCGCAACCGGGTATTCCTGCTATCGATTCCAAATTTCATTATCTGAATCATTTTGATGTTTTCGGTGATATTGTAGCTTTGTACAACAGCCGTATTTATGATCAGGCAGAAGGCAGTGAGGACATTGCGGGAACTATATTGGCTTTGTGGCACGATCGTTTGATTGACAATGAGTGGAATCTGGTTATTGAAAATGGCTTGTATCCCAATATGCTTGCTATTGCCGAGCGTGCCTGGAGAGGGGGAGGTACGGAATATTTTGACGGACTGGGTACGATACTTCCACCCGAAGACACGGAAGCATTCAAAGAATTCGCTGATTTTGAAAAGCGTATGTTGTGGCATAAGGAGCATACGTTTAAAGGATATCCTTTCGCCTATGTAAAACAGACTAATGTAAAATGGAATATTACGGATGCTTTTCCTAATGGGGGAGATATGGATAAGGTGTTCCCGCCTGAACAGGAATTAAAGGATACCTATCATTATAACGGGAATACGTATGGTGTACGTCAGGCAATAGGGGCAGGTATTTATTTACGCCATGTCTGGGGGACGTTTGTTCCCGGATTTTATGCCGATCCTAAAGAGGATCATACCGCGTATGCATATACTTGGGTATATTCTCCTAAAGATCAGGAAGTGGGGTTATGGGCAGAATTTCAGAATTATAGCCGTTCGGAGATGGATCTGGCTCCGCTGCAAGGTAAATGGGATTATAAAGGTAGCCGTATTTGGATTAATGATAGGGAGATAATGCCTCCTGTATGGACAGCAACCCATCAGGTGAAGAGTAATGAAATTCCATTAGGAAATGAAAATTGTGTGGCACGTTCTCCACTGGCTGTGCATTTAAATAAGGGTTGGAATAAAGTGTTCCTGAAATTACCTGTCGGTAAGTTCCGGATGGACCAGACGCGTCTTGTGAAGTGGATGTTTACTGCTGTCTTTGTGACTCCTGACGGAGAAAGGGCGGCAGAGGGATTGATTTATTCACCAGATAAACAAAAATAAAATGAAACGTATTGTCTTATTGTTATTGGGATTATTATTAGCGTTACCCCAGTTTGCTCAGGAACGCAAGTATTCTACTTTTTATGAGCAGAGAGCTACTTTGTTTGAAGAACTTCCGGTTACTTCAAAAGATATTATTTTTTTAGGGAACAGTATTACCAACGGTTGCGAGTGGGCTGAGTTGTTCCAAAATAAGAATGTGAAGAACAGGGGTATCAGTGGAGATATCTGTATGGGGGTATATGACCGTTTGGATCCGATTGTAAAGGGAAAACCGGCAAAGATTTTTTTATTGATCGGTATCAATGATGTTTCTCGGGGAACGTCTGCGGATAAAATTATTTCAGAAATAAGTATGATTGTTCGGAAAATAAAGCAAGAATCTCCAAAAACAAAATTATATTTGCAAAGTGTATTGCCGGTGAATGATTGTTACGGTATGTTTAACGGGCATACATCACGCTGGCAGGTGGTAAAACAAATTAATGATTTGTTGGAACCATTGGCGGTAAAGGAAGGAGCTGCCTATATTGATTTGTATAGTCATTTTGTGGAGAAAGAGACAGGCAAGATGAATCCAGTATATACTAATGACGGATTACATTTATTAGGAAAGGGATACTTGCTGTGGCGTGATATTGTAAAACCTTATGTTGACCAGAAATGAAGAAGACATTAATACTGATTTTATGTTTGTTTCTTTGTACCGTTTCATTTGCACGGAAGCGGGTGAAGGTTGCTTGTGTAGGTAATAGCATTACCTATGGCATAGGTGTATCCGATCCTGATAAGGAGTCCTATCCTGCCCGGTTACAGCAAATGCTGGGTGAAGGGTATACGGTGGAGCGTTTTGGAAAGCCGGGAGCTACGTTGCTGAACAAGGGACACCGGCCTTTTATGCAACAGAAAGAGTTTAAGGATGCATTGGCTTTTGCTGGTGATGTAGTGGTTATTCATTTAGGAGTGAATGATACAGATCCGCGTGATTGGCCCAATTACCGTGATTTTTTTATAGCGGATTATCGTGCACTGATTGATTCGTTCAGAGTGGCGAATCCTGAATGTCGTATTTTGATTGCCCGTCTGACTCCGATTGCCGACCGCCATCCGCGGTTTGAGTCCGGCACACGCGACTGGCATGATGAGATTCAGCTGGCTATAGAAACGATAGCGAAATACGCACAAGTACAGTTGATAGATTTCCATGCACCTTTATATCCATATCCTTTTATGTTGCCCGATGCTGTCCATCCTGATAAGGAAGGTGCGGCTGTCTTGGCAAAAACGGTGTATGAAGGCATAACCGGTGATTTTGGCGGTTTGCAAATGCCGGAAATTTATACGGACAATATGGTATTGCAGCATGGACGTCTGCTGACTATTCAGGGAAAAGCGGATGCCGGTGAGAAAGTAACTGTTTCCATAGACAGGCAGCAACTTCAGGCTGTGACGGGAGCAGATGGAAAGTGGGCGGTGGATGTCCGGCCATTGAAGGCGGGCGGTCCATATACGCTGACTGTTTCTACAGAAAAACGGAAACAGGTCTATGAAAATGTGTTGGCGGGAGAAGTGTGGCTCTGTTCCGGACAATCGAATATGGAGTTTTATCTGAATTGGAGTGCGACTGCCGCACAAGATGTTCCTCAAGCTGCAAATAGTAATATCCGTTTTTATGATATGAAAGCCCGTTGGCGTACGGATGCGGTGGAGTGGGATGCTTCGGTACTCGATTCATTGAATCATCTGCAATATTATAAGGATACACAGTGGACAGTTTGTTCGCCTGAAACAGCCGGTAATTTCTCGGCGGTGGCTTACTATTTCGGAAAGAAATTGCAGGATAGTTTGCAAGTCCCTGTAGGACTGATTTGCAATGCCATTGGCGGATCTCCTACTGAAGCATGGATAGACCGTAGTACATTGGAATATCGTTTTCCGGCTATCTTACGTAATTGGATGCAGAATGATTTTATCCAAGACTGGGTGCGTGGGCGTGCTGCCTTGAATGTAAAGCAGTCTTCCAATAAATTGCAACGCCATCCTTATGAGCCTTGTTATTTGTATGAATCGGGTATCCGTCCTTTGGAACAGTTTCCGGTCAAAGGCTTTATTTGGTATCAGGGTGAGTCTAATGCCCATAATCGGGAGGCTCATGAAAGGTTGTTCAGATTGTTGGTGGAAAGTTGGCGCAAGAATTGGGGGGATGCGGAACTTCCATTCTATTTTGTCCAATTGTCCAGTATAGACCGTCCGTCATGGACTTGGTTCCGTGATAGCCAGCGTCGTTTGATGGCGGAGATTCCTCATACCGGTATGGCTGTCAGTTCAGATAGGGGAGACTCATTGGACGTACATCCCAAACAGAAAAGAGAAGTCGGTGAACGGTTGGCTGCATGGGCTTTGAATAAAACATACGGATATAAAAATGTCATTCCTTCGGGACCGCTTTATAAATCGGTCGTATTTAGTGGAGGTGCGGCTTATATTTCTTTTGATTATGCGGAGGGGTTGTCCACTTCGGATGGGAAACCGCTTCGTACATTCGAAGTGGCAGGTGATGATGGATTATTTTATCCGGCACAGGCTGTTGTTGAAAACGGTAAAATAAAAGTATGGAGTGACAAGGTGAAAGAGCCGGAAACGGTTCGTTACGGATGGCAGCCATTTACCCGTGCCAATCTGGTAAATGGCGCCGGTTTGCCTGCATCCACATTCCGGGCTGAATAGTATATAAATTAATAAAGATAGGTAAGATGAAGAAAACATTAAAAGTTTTGATGATGTTAGGATGCTTTCCGATGATGCTCAGTGCAAAGGAGTATAAGAAGTCAGAGAGTCTGAATCTTGATAAGGGATGGGAGTTCGCCCAGGTCGGCCGGAATGAATGGTTGCCGGCTACGGTGCCCGGAACGGTGCATCAGGATTTGATTTCTCATAATAAGCTGCCCAATCCATTTTATGGGATGAATGAGCAAAAAGTGCAGTGGGTAGAGAATGAGGACTGGGTCTATAAAACTACTTTTAATGTGACGGATGAGCAACTCTCGCGGGATGCTGCCTTGTTGATTTTGGAAGGGTTGGATACGTATGCGGATATTTACCTGAACGGCTCTTTGTTGGAACGTACGGACAATATGTTTGTCGGCTATACTCTTCCGGTAAAAGAGGTGTTGCGGAAGGGAGAAAACCATTTGCAGATTCTGTTTCATTCACCTGTCAAGCAAACTTTACCCCAATGGGAAACCAATGGTTTTGGTTATCCTGCTGATAATGATCATAGTGATAAGCGGGTTAGTATCTATAGCCGTAAAGCGCCTTACAGTTATGGCTGGGATTGGGGAATCCGCTTGGTAACCAGTGGTATCTGGCGGCCTGTGACACTGACTTTCTATGATGTGGCACGCATTGATGATTACTATGTACGTCAGGCTTCGGTAACAAAAGATCTGGCGAAAGTTGAAAACCGCCTGACTGTAAACAGTGTTTCTGCAACTCCTCAGAAAGCGGAAGTAACTGTTGCTTATTCTTATAAGGAGGGTGAAAAGGTAACCGAACAGAAAGAGGTGACATTGCAGCCGGGAACAAACCATATTCTTCTTCCCATAGAGATACGGCAGCCTCATTTATGGATGCCTAATGGTTGGGGGGAACCTGCATTGTATGACTTTGAAGCCGTAATAAAGGTGGATGGTAAAGTGATAGCTTCTCAAAAAGAGCGTATCGGACTCCGTACAATAAAGGTGGTGAAAGAAAAAGACGATCAGGGAGAATCCTTCTATTTTATAGTCAATGGTGAACCTATGTTTGCCAAAGGCGCGAATTTTATCCCGGATGATGCTTTGCTGCCTAACATTACTGAAGAACGTTACCGCCAGTTGTTCAAGGATGTGAAAGATGCCAATATGAATATGATTCGTGTATGGGGTGGAGGAATTTATGAGGATGATGCTTTTTACCAGGCAGCGGACGAGAATGGAATTTTAGTTTGGCAGGATTTTATTTTTGCCTGCACTACTTATCCGTCCGATCCTGCTTTTATGAAACGGGTAGAGGCCGAGGCGGAATATAATATCAAGCGTTTACGGAACCATGCCAGTCTGGCTATGTGGTGTGGAAACAATGAAATTTATGAAGGTATGCGCTACTGGGGATGGGATAAGAAATACACTGATCCCGGTATTATGGAAGGAATGAAGCAGGGCTATGACAAACTTTTCCGTGAGTTGTTGCCTCGTAAAGTAGCTGAACTTGATCCGGACCGTTTCTATATGCATGGTTCTCCGTACGAGGCCAATTGGGGACGTCCCGAAAGTTGGAAGATTGCAGACAGCCATAATTGGGGTATCTGGTATGGTCAGAAACCGTTTGAAAGTCTGGATACGGAAATTCCGCGTTTTATGAGTGAGTTTGGTTTTCAGGCATTTCCTGAAATGAAGACGATTGCTACTTTTGCCTCACCGGAAGATTATGCATTGGAATCGGAGGTGATGAATGCTCATCAAAAAGCCACTATCGGTAATTTCCTCATCAAGAAGACTATGGGACTGTATTATAAAGTGCCTGAAGATTTCGATCAGTTGGTTTATATGGGTTTGGTTTTGCAGGGGGTAGGAGTGCGCCAGGGTTTGGAAGCCCATCGTCGTAACCGTCCCTATTGTATGGGAACTTTATATTGGCAGCTGAATGACAGCTGGCCGGTCGTTTCCTGGTCGAGCATTGATTATTATGGCAATTGGAAAGCGTTGCATTATCAGGCAAAAAGAGCTTTTGCTCCGGTATTGGTAGATGCTGTCAAGGAAGGGGAGGATTTGAATATTTATGTTATGTCGGACAAACTGGAAGCGGATAAAGAGGTGACTTTATTGTTGCGTGTGATGGATTTTAATGGAAAGGTTCTGACTAAAAAGAGTATCAAGGGCGAGGTTCCGGCCAATGCTTCCACCTTATATTATAAGGAACCTTATGCAGGTATGACAACAAGTCCTCAAAATACTTTTCTTCTAATGACATTAAAAAATAAGAAAGGTGAGGTTTTATCCGAAGAAATTTATTACTTTAACCACGCAAAAGATCAGGAGCTTCCGAAGACCGAGATCCGCTATAAAGTGAAGCCGATGGATGGAAAATATGAAGTGACTCTGTCTGCCAGACAGCTGGCCAGGGATGTGTTCATAGAGATTCCTGTTCAGGGTGCGAGATTTACTGACAACTTCTTTGACTTGTTGCCGGGACAGACAAAGAAAGTGATTATTACTTCAGATAAACTGAAGAAGAATGAAAAGGTTGATATAACTATTAAGCAATTAAGTGATACTAACTAATCAATTAATATCTATTATGAAAACTTTAATGGGCCTTGCAGGGCTGACAATGGCAGGTTTTATGCTTTTATCCTGTAACACAGAAGTGAAAGAAGCAAATTATCAGATAATTCCGTTACCGCAGGAAATTTCGGTAATGGATCAGGCTGCTCCGTTTATTTTGTCAAATGGAACTAAGATAATGTATCCGGAAGGCAATGAAAAAATGCAAAAGAACGCTGAATTTTTGGCAAGTTATATCAAAGATCTTACCGGAAAGTCATTGGCTGTACAAGCCGGTACAGACGGCAAAGGAATAATCCTGCAATTAGGTGGAAATGCTGAAAATCCTGAAGGATACCAGTTAAAGGTAACCAGCGACCAAGTGGTTATTTCAGGACCTACGGAAGCCGGAGTATTTTATGGCATCCAGACGTTGCGTAAATCTATTCCGGTAGCACAAGGAGTGGATATCGCTTTACCGGCGGTTGAAATCAATGACTATCCTCGTTTCTCTTATCGTGGTGCAATGTTGGATGTGTCACGTCATTTTTTCCCGGTAGATTCTGTAAAGCGTTTTATTGATATGCTGGCTTTGCACAACATCAACCGTTTCCACTGGCATTTGTCTGAAGACCAGGGATGGAGAATCGAAATCAAGAGTCGTCCTGAACTGACTGAAATAGGTTCTAAAAGAGCGGAAACGGTTATCGGACATAACTCGGGAAAATATGATGGCAAGCCTTATGGTGGATTCTTCACACAGGAAGAAGCAAAAGAAATTGTAGCTTATGCTGCCGAACGTCATATTACGGTTATACCGGAAATTGATATGCCGGGACACATGCAGGCTGCTTTGGCTGCATATCCTAACTTGGGCTGTACTGGTGGTCCGTACGAAGTATGGAAAATCTGGGGTGTATCAGAAGATGTGCTTTGCGCAGGAAATGATGAAACCTTGAAATTCATTGAAGATGTATTAGGGGAAATTATTCAGATTTTCCCATCAGAATATATTCATGTAGGTGGTGATGAATGTCCTAAGGTACGTTGGGCAAAATGTCCAAAGTGCCAGGCTCGTATCAAGGCTTTAGGTCTTAAGTCTGACAAGAATCATACTGCCGAGGAAAGATTGCAGAGTTTCATTATCAATCATGCAGAGAAGTTCCTGAACGGACACGGACGTCAGATTATCGGTTGGGATGAAATTCTGGAAGGCGGATTGGCTCCCAATGCCACTGTAATGTCATGGCGTGGTGTTGCCGGAGGTATTGAAGCCGCAAAACAGAAACATGATGTAATTATGACTCCTAATACTTATTTGTATTTTGACTATTACCAAACCAAGGATATTGCTAATGAACCTGAGGCTATTGGTGGATATGTACCCGTTGAAACGGTATATAACTATGAGCCGATGCCGGCTGATCTGACTCCGGAAGAGCAGAAATACATCATTGGCGTACAGGCCAACTTATGGACTGAATACATTCCTACCTACAGTCAGGTAGAATATATGGAATTACCCCGTATGGCTGCTTTGTCTGAAATTCAGTGGACCATGCCGGAAAAGAAAAACTATGAAGGTTTCTTGAAGCGTTTGCCTCAGTTGGTAGATATTTATGATGTTTATAAATATAATTATGCCAAGCATGTCTTTGATGTAAATGCTGTATTTACTCCTAATCCGAAAGATGGTACGCTGGATGTTACTTTGTCTACTATTGATAATAGTCCTATCTATTACACTTTGGATGGAACGGAACCTTCCGCTGCTTCCCAGTTGTATACGGAAACATTGAAATTGAAACAGAATTGTACTTTTAAAGCGATTACTGTACGTCCTGCAGGAAATAGCCGCGTGGTTACAGAGGAAATTGCTTTTAACAAGGCTAGTATGAAACCTGTCACTATGTTGCAACCGGTAAACAAGCAATATGAATTCAAAGGCGCTCCCACTTTGGTGGACGGATTGAAAGGTAACGGTAACTATAAGACGGGCCGTTGGATTGCTTTCTATAAAAATGATATGGAAGCAGTTATTGATATGCAGCAACCGACAGAAATCAGCAGCGCTTCTATTTCTACTTGTGTGGAAAAAGGTGACTGGGTGTTTGATGCCCGTGCTTTTTCTGTAGCTGTATCCGAAGACGGAAAGAACTTTAAGGAAATTGCTTCAGAAAAATATCCGGCAATGAAGCAGGATGACAAGAATGGAGTGTTCAACCATACGTTGACTTTCGATCCGGTGACTGCCCGTTATGTGAAAGTGACCGCTTTAGCGGAACATAGCATTCCTGCTTGGCACGGTGGCAAAGGAAATCCGGCTTTCTTGTTTGTTGATGAAATTTCATTAAATTGATAGTTATATTCAAATAATGACTGTGTGCCAAAAGTGTGATAGAGTACCGTTGGGCGTGAGGTGGAATGCCTCCGTCCATATGCGTAAGGAATGCTGTGTTTGCGTTGGTGCAATCCGTTTCTGGGGCAAGCGGGATGGCTGATTTGCTTTTGGCACACTTTTTATTATTTGCTTCACCATGAAAACATGATCAGAAAAATAATATATGGCGTTTATGCGATACTGGGCATGATGACAATGGCTGCTTGTAGCGGTCAATCGGATGCTTCTGAAATATCTCTTGAGAAAATGCATGGGTTCCCTACAGAGAATACCGGTTTTCTTAAGGGAGTTTCTGCATTATATGCGGGAGTGATTGAAGGAAATTTGCTGATAGCCGGAGGTTGTAATTTCCCTGATATACCGGTAGCCGATGGAGGAAAAAAAGCTTATTATCGGGATATATATATCGCCCCTTTGTCAAATGATACGGCTTTTGAGTGGAAGAAAATAGGCCAACTGCCTCAGGCAGCAGCTTATGGAGTCACTATTTCTACTGAAAAAGGGTTAATTTGTGTTGGAGGGACTACGGCAACACACAGCTTGTCTGATGTTTTTCTTTTATCTTTGCAAAAAGACACCTTGAAAAGAGAAACTTTGCCCTCTTTGCCTGTAACTATGGATAATATGGCAGGTGCATTAGTAGGACATTCACTATATATTGTCGGTGGAAATGTAAATGGCATTCCATCCTCGGCCATGTACATGCTTGATCTGTCGGATTTGTCTGGAGGATGGAAAAGAGAAACAGATATTCCGGGTGAACCCAGAGTACAACCTGTTTGCGTGGCACAAGATGGAAAACTTTATGTGTGGGGGGGATTTGCCCCGGCTGTTGAAGGGCATCAGGCTTCTTTGTCGGTAGATGGATATATGTATTCTCCGGAAACGAAAGAATGGTCATCGGTTGCCACCCCGTATGATGCGGAAGGTAATGAGATCTCTTTAGGTGGTGGAATGGGAACCTCTTTTGGCGAGGGTATGATATTGTGTGCCGGAGGAGTTGATAAGGATATATTCTTAAAAGCTCTGCAAGGTATTTATGCGGGAAAAGAATATTTGTCACATCCTGTAGAGTGGTATCGGTTTAATAGAAACCTGCTGCTCTATCATCCGCAGACGGATAAATGGACTACATTAGGCGAATATGAGCAAGGTGCGCGTGCCGGAGCTGTAATAGTTTCGCAGGACGGATTTCATTACATTATTAATGGAGAATTGAAACCAGGCATTCGTACTAATGAAATTAATAGAATTAAAGAAAAGAGAAGATGAGAAGATTGATTATATTGGCGGAAGTTGCATTGGGCTTGCTGTTTGCAAGTTGCACGAAAGAAGAGCAACGCACACTTTCTGTTATTCCCGCACCATTAAAGGTGGAATTACAGCAGGAAGTGTTTTCATTGAATTCGGAAACAGGGTTATATATAGATGCGTCTGAGGGGGACAAGAAGATTTTGGAAGATTATCTGGTGGCTTCTTCCATGAATTTGAAACCGGTAATAGCAGAAGAGGGACATAATGTTGTCTTGAAACAAGTGGCGGAACTGCCGGAGGTAAACTCTTCCGAGGGATATGTTCTGACGGTAACTCCTGATCAGGTACTTATTCGTGCAACTTCCGGGGCAGGATTGTTCTATGGAGTTCAGACTATGCTGCAAATGGTTGATGAAAAAGGATTGCCGGCAGGAGTCATTACAGATGAACCCCGTTTTGCTTATCGTGGCTTTATGATGGATGTTTCCCGTCATTTCTTCGATAAGGAATTTATAAAAAAGCAGATGGATGCTTTGGCATATTATAAATTGAACCGTCTGCATCTGCATCTTACTGACGCTGCGGGCTGGCGTCTTGAAATAAAAAAATATCCCCGTCTGACAGAATTTGCGGCATGGCGTGAGTTTCCTACCTGGAAAGAATGGTGGAATAACGGACGACGGTATGAAGAAGAAGGCAGTAAAGATGCTCACGGAGGTTATTATACTCAAGATGATATCCGCGAACTGGTGGCATACGCTCAGGAACGTTTTATTACTGTTATTCCTGAGATAGAGATGCCTGCGCATTCGGAAGAAGTACTGACTGCTTATCCTGAGTTGTCTTGTACACACGAACCTTACAAACAAGCCGATTTCTGTGTCGGTAATGAAAAGACTTTTGAGTTTCTGGAAAATGTGTTGACAGAGGTAATGGAACTTTTCCCGTCCGAATATATTCATATAGGAGGGGATGAGGCAGGTAAAGCCTCATGGCCCACTTGCAAACTGTGCCAGGCACGTATGAAAAAAGAAGGCTTGAAAGATGTGAACGAGTTACAGAGTTATCTGATTCATCGTATTGAGGTCTTTTTGAATGCCCACGGACGTAAATTATTGGGTTGGGATGAAATATTGGAAGGTGGTTTGGCACCTAATGCCACTGTCATGTCATGGCGTGGCACGGAAGGGGGAATGAAAGCGGTTGATTCCGGCCACATGGCTATTATGAGTCCGGGTGAGTTCTGCTATTTTGATTCTTATCAGGATGCTCCTGATTCCCAGCCGGAAGCAATAGGAGGCTATCTGCCTTTGTCCAAAGTTTATTCATTTAATCCTGTACCCGAGACTTTGAGTGCGGATAAAGTCCAGTTGGTGTATGGAGTACAAGCTAATTTATTCACAGAATATATTCCGACTCCGGAACATGCGGAAATGATGATTTATCCTCGTATTCTTGCCTTGGCGGAAGTTGCTTGGAGTGCCCCTTCTGTGAAGAACTATGATGATTTTCATGTTCGTGCATTGAAAGAGGTAGAGGCATTGAAAGCTGAAGGATACCATCCTTTTGAATTGAAAAATGAGATAGGAAATCGTCCGGGAGCGGATCAGCCCGTACAGCATTTGGCAGTAGGTAAGAAAGTGGCTTACGGACCGGATGCCGCTTATTATCCCGGCTATTCGGCCGGTGGTGACAGTGCCTTGGTAGATGGTGTGATCGGAGGCTGGACTTATGGTGACAGGCGTTGGCAAGGTTTTATAGACAAGAAAAGAATGGATGTGACCATTGATATGGAAAAAGAAACAGAAATTCATTCTGTTGGAGCAGACTTTATGCAGGTGTGTGGACCTGAAGTCTTTATGCCTTCAGAAGTGATCATTTCCGTTTCCAATGATGGTAAGGAGTTTACGGAACTGAAGCGCATGGAGCATAAAGTAGTGAAGGATGACAAAGTGACTTTCATCAACTTTGGTTGGGAAGGAAATGCCAAAGCACGTTACATACGTTATCAGGCATCTTCGGGCGAATTCGGAGGTTTCTTGTTTACAGATGAAATTGTAGTGAAATAATAGAACTTATATAAACAACAAATAGCATGAAGAAACAAATTTTGTTATCGGCTGTTCTGGCTTGTATCTCAGTTTTTTCTGCGGCAGCACAGAAAGAGCCGGTAGATTATGTAAACCCTTTTGTGGGTACTACTAATTACGGTACGACAAACCCCGGAGCATTAACCCCTCATGGAATGATGTCGGTGACTCCTTTCAATGTGATGGGGGTTCCCGAAGGGGATAAGGATAAAGACAAGCAATGGTGGTCCACTCCATACGAATTCAATAATAAATATCTTACCGGCTTTGCGCACGTTAATCTTAGCGGGGTAGGCTGTCCGGAATTGGGATCATTGTTATTAATGCCTACCACCGGCAAACTGGATGTGGATTATCATAATTATGGAAGCTTCTATCAAGGTGAAACTGCAAATCCGGGTTATTATACCAATATACTGGATAAATACAATGTGAAATGTGAACTGACTGCCACTCCACGTACCAGTATGGCACGCTTTACTTTTCCTGCCGGACAAAGCAATATCTTGTTGAATCTGGGAGAGGGATTGACCAATGAGAGTGGTGCTACCGTTCGTTTTGTAAACGACCGTGAGATTGAAGGTACCAAATTGTTGGGAACTTTCTGTTATAATCCTCAGGCGGTATTTCCTATCTATTTTGTAATGCGTATCAACAAAGTACCGGCAAAACGCGGTTATTGGAAAATGATGCGTCCGATGGGTGTGGAGGCGCAATGGGATGATACGGCCGGTAAATACAAACTCTATACTGCTTATACAAAAGAAATAAGCGGAGATGATATAGGAGTGTGGTTTACTTACGATACCACAGCGGAAGAAGTGATTGAAGTCAGTATGGGCGTGTCTTTTGTCAGCATAGAGAATGCCCGTTTGAATCTGGAAAAAGAACAGCCTTTCGGTACAACATTCGACAAACTGCGTGCGGAAGCCCGTAAGAAATGGAACGATGATCTTTCCCGTATCAAAGTGGAAGGTGGAACGGAAGAGCAAAAAGGAGTATTCTATACCGCTATGTATCACACGATGGTTCATCCGAATATTTTGCAGGATGTAAGCGGACAATATCCACAAATGGAGGGAGATAAGATTTTGACCACCAACCGTAACCGTTACACGGTATTCTCATTGTGGGATACTTATCGTAACTATCACCAGTTGATGACTTTGGTATATCCGGAGCGTCAGATGGATATGATTCACACCATGATGGGCATGTACAAGGAACACGGATGGTTCCCGAAATGGGAATTGTATGGTCGTGAAACATTGACGATGGAAGGTGACCCTTCTATTCCTGTTCTGGTAGACAGTTGGATGAAGGGATTGCAAGACTTTGACATTGACGAAGCTTATAAGGGAATGTATAAGTCGGCCACTACTCCGGGCAAGGATAATCTGATGCGTCCGGATAATGACGATTATATGTCCAAAGGGTATGTGCCGATGGAAAGTCAGTATGATAATTCGGTTTCTCATGCTTTGGAATACTATGTTGCCGACTATGCACTTTCTACCTTGGCGGAGGCTTTAGGTAAGAAAGAAGATGCGAAATTGTTCCGCAAACGTTCTATGGGCTATAAAAATTATTATAGCAAGGATTTCGGAACCTTGCGTCCGATAACTAAAGAAGGCAAATTCTATGAACCGTTTGATCCGAAAGAAGGAGCTAATTTTGCACCTAGTCCCGGTTTCCATGAAGGTAATGCATGGAATTACACTTTCTTTGTGCCTCATGATATCAATGGCTTGGTAAAGTTGATGGGGGGCGACAAGAAATTTGTTGATAAATTGCAAAGCGTGTTTGATGAAGGGAATTATGATCCGGCCAATGAACCCGATATAGCCTATCCTTACCTGTTCAGTCGTTTCAAAGGTGAAGAATGGCGTACACAGAAATTGGTGAAGGAATTGCTGGCTAAGTATTTCACAACTAAGCCGGATGGAATTCCCGGCAATGATGATACGGGTACGATGTCTGCATGGGCTATATTCAGTATGATGGGATTCTATCCGGATTGTCCGGGTGTGCCCGAATATACATTGACCACTCCTACTTTTGATAAAGTGACCGTTCAGCTTGATCCTAAATATTGGGGCAAGAAAGAATTGGTTATCAAGAAAGAAGGACAAGGGGATTATATAAAGGAAATCAGATTGGGCAATAAGAAGATTAATAAATATTTGATTTCGCATGATGATTTGATCAAGGCAGGTGAAATTACTTTTATAGTAACAGAAAATCCTAATAAGAAATAACTATGAATACGAAACGATTTTTGTGTGCTGCGTTAGGAGCTGTTTGTTATTTTGCTTTTTTGCAAGCGCAGGTACGTACAGAGCAGACTTTCGAAAAAGGGTGGAAATTTACACGTGAAGATAATGCGGAATTTGCCAATCCCGGTTATAATGACAGTAAATGGCAGAACGTCACCGTTCCTCATGATTGGGCGATTTATGGTCCGTTCAGTATCAATAACGACAAGCAGGAAATGGCTATTACTCAAGATGGACAGACCGAGGCGATGGAACATGCCGGACGTACCGGAGGTCTTCCGTTTGTAGGAACCGGATGGTATCGCCTGAACTTTGATGCTCCTGGTTTTGAGAAAGGCAAGAAAGCGACTTTGATATTTGATGGAGCAATGAGCCATGCCCGTGTTTATGTGAACGGGCAGGAGGCCGGTTATTGGCCCTACGGTTATAATTCTTTTTATGTGGATGCGACCCCTTATCTGAAACCGGGTGAGAGGAACGAACTGGCAGTCCGTTTGGAAAACGAGCCTGAATCATCACGTTGGTATCCGGGGGCCGGATTGTACCGCAATGTTCATCTGGTAATCAATGAAGATACGCATATTCCTGCTTGGGGAACGTATGCTACCACTCCTGTGGTGACAGACAAATATGCAAAAGTGTCTTTGAAAACTTCTTTGGTTAGCCCTGAAGGAGCTAATAAGGATAATTACCGTATTGTGACGCAGATCAAGGATAAAAACGGCAAAGTGGTTGCTACCGGGGAAAACAAGTTGAGTGTTTTTGATAATGCTTTGTTTGAACAGGAGTTTGCAGTGGCTAATCCTGAGTTGTGGAGTCCTGATACTCCGGTTCTTTATACAGCTGAATCCAAAGTATATGAAGGGAATACCTTGAAAGACGAATATACCACCCGCTTTGGTATCCGTACTTTGGAGATTGTCCCCGGCAAGGGCTTTTTCCTGAATGGAAAGCTGACCAAATTCAAAGGGGTATGTAACCATCATGACTTGGGTCCGTTAGGCGGTGCTGTAAATGATGCCGCTATACGTCGTCAGATTCGTATTCTGAAAGATATGGGTTGTAATGCCATCCGTACTTCTCATAATATGCCGGCACCCGAATTGGTGGAGGCTTGTGATGAAATGGGTATGATGCTGATGGTGGAGTCTTTTGACGAGTGGAAATCGGCAAAGATGGCCAACGGTTATCATAAAATATTTGATGAATGGGTGGAGAAGGATCTGACTAATCTGATCCGTCATTACCGTAACAATCCGAGTATTGTTATGTGGTGCATCGGTAACGAAGTACCGGACCAGTGGAATGGCAATAACGGACCAAAGCTTTCGCGTATGTTACAGGATATCTGTCATCGTGAAGATCCTACCCGTCCTGTAACACAAGGTATGGATGCGCCTGATGCTGTAGTAAATAATAATATGGCTGCTGTGATGGATGTGGCCGGTTTCAATTACCGCCCTCATAAATATCCAGAAAACTATAAGAAATTGCCTCAGCAGATTATTCTAGGTAGTGAAACAGCTTCTACAGTAAGTTCGCGTGGCGTCTATAAATTCCCTGTTGTCCGTCAGGCTATGAAGAAATATGACGATCATCAGTCTTCTTCTTACGATGTGGAACATTGTGGTTGGTCCAATTTGCCGGAGGATGACTGGATTTGGCATGAGGATAACGCATGGGGTATCGGAGAATTTGTATGGACGGGCTTCGATTATTTGGGCGAACCGACTCCTTATTATACTGATTGGCCCAGCCATTCTTCTTTGTTCGGTATCATCGACCTGGCCGGATTGCCCAAAGACCGTTACTATCTGTACCGCAGTCATTGGAACAAAGATGAAGAAACGCTGCATATCCTTCCTCATTGGACATGGCCGGGACGTGAAGGAGAAGTGACTCCTATCTTTGTTTATACAAATTATCCGTCGGCAGAAGTGTTTATCAATGGCAAGAGTCAGGGTAAGCGTACCAAAGATTTGACTGTAACGGCTGAAAATAGTGCGGATTCTGCTTCCATAGCAGATTTCAAACGCCAGAAACGCTACCGTTTGATGTGGATGGATACAAAGTATGAGCCGGGAACCGTAAAAGTGGTTGCCTATAATGATAAGGGGGAAGCTGTGGCCGAAAAGGAAATCCATACGGCAGGCAAGCCCGACCATATAGAACTGGTTACAGATCGCAATGAAATAAAGGCTGATGGCAAGGATTTGTCATTTGTCACAGTAAGAGTGGTGGACAAAGAGGGTAATCTTTGTCCCGATGCGCAGCATCTCATCAAGTATTCTGTAAAAGGTGCGGGAACCTATCGTGCCGGTGCAAACGGAGATCCCACTTCATTGGAACTTTTCCATGTTCCGCAGATGAAAGTGTTTAACGGAATGATGACTGCTGTTGTGCAAAGTACTGATAAACCGGGAGAAATCATATTGACCGCAACAGGTAAAGGACTTAAATCAGGTAGGCTAGTTTTAATGAGTAAGTAAAAAGATTTGTTTCAATTTCCACTATCTGTGCCCCGCTTGATTTTATTAAGCGGGGCTTATTTATTAAAAAAAGTTGGAAAATAATTGGGGAAATCTGTTTTAGAAAGTGAAAAAGTTGCTATTTTTGTTGGCAAATTTAATATGCCAATTAAAAATTCTAACTTATCATAGTATCATGTTGACCCAAATCATTAACGCAAAGATTCTTACCCCACAGGGCTGGTTGAAGGACGGATCTGTCCTTATGCGCGACAATAAGATTTTAGAAGTTACCAATTGTGATTTAGCTGTTATCGGAGCCGAGCTGATTGACGCTAAAGGTATGTATGTTGTTCCCGGTGGTGTGGAAATCCATTGTCATGGTGGTGGTGGCGGTGATTTTATGGAAGGTACGGAAGAGGCTTTCCGTACAGCCATTAATGCTCACATGAAACATGGTACTACCAGTATTTTCCCAACGTTGTCTTCTTCTACCGTACCGATGATTGAGGCAGCTGCCGAAACTTGTACCAGGTTGATGGCGGAACCGGACAGTCCGGTACTTGGTCTTCATCTTGAAGGGCATTACCTTAATATGAAGATGGCAGGCGGTCAGATGCCTGAAAACATAAAAGACCCGGATCCGAAGGAATATATTCCTATTGTAGAGAAGTGGGGCTGTATCAAGCGTTGGGATGCTGCACCCGAATTGCCGGGTGCCATGCAGTTTGGTAAGTATATCACAGGAAAAGGCATCTTGGCTTCTGTGGCACATACACAGGCCGAATATGAAGATATCCGTGCAGCCTGGGAGTCCGGTTATTCTCATGCTACACATTTCTATAATGCGATGCCGGGCTTCCATAAGCGCCGTGAGTATAAATATGAAGGTACAGTAGAAAGTATCTATCTGATAGACGATATGACAGTGGAAGTGGTAGCCGATGGTATTCATGTTCCTCCTACTATCTTGCGCCTGATATATAAGATTAAGGGTGTGGAACGTGCTTGTGTTATTACCGATGCTTTGGCATGTGCCGCCAGTGAAAGCAATGTAGCTTTTGACCCTCGTGTCATCATTGAGGATGGTGTGTGCAAACTGGCCGACCGTTCTGCTTTGGCAGGCAGTGTGGCTACCATGGACCGTTTGATCCGTACCTTGGTGCAAAAGGCAGAAATCCCATTGGAAGATGCTGTCCGTATGGCTTCGGAAACTCCGTCCAGGATTATGGGAGTATATGACCGCAAGGGCTCACTTCAGAAAGGCAAAGATGCCGATATCTTGATTCTTGACCAGGACTTGAATATCCGTGCCGTATGGGCAATGGGCAAGCTGGTCGAAGGAACTTGTACTTTGTAAGAACCGGCTGAATAAGAACGGAAACAGGACTTTATAAAATCTCCTTTCACACCAAACGGATTATAATTCTATTGATTTACAATTTGTTATGGTGAAAGGAGATTTTCTTTAATTATAAAAACAATGCATTAGGGATATTCAGTAAATGTCTCTAAAAAATAAGATGGCATATGAAGATGA
>ERZ1023979.206-NODE-206-length-25605-cov-8.695421_pt1 | contig 25605 bp, 39 predicted proteins | sample MGYA00380434_ERZ1023979 | MGnify/ENA primary metagenome ERZ1023979 (study PRJEB33179, sample SAMN07449056) | human gut metagenome | biome: Human-gut; feature: Human associated habitat; material: Faeces | host: Homo sapiens | place: India:Kasaragod | collected...
ATTTCCGCGCAGTAAGCGGGGAGGTCACGCAGGCAGCGGGCTCGGTGCATGGGCGAATAATGCAGCTCGTAGGGCGCGGGGTGGATAAAGGACCAGCAGTATGCCTCCAGTACTGCGCTCATCTCCAGCCCTTTGGACGGGGCGTCCGGCTCCAGCGCCAGCAGCGCGCGGAGCAGGGCCTCCTTTTGCGCCTGAGAAAGCGGCCTTCGCACAGCAACGAGAAAATCGATATCGCTTTGTGTCCAACAAAAGCAGCCGAAAGCGAGAGAGCCGTGGACGTAAACACCCGCAAGCGTGTCGCCGAGGGTGTTGCGGCAGGCTGCGGCGATGCGGTGCAGCAAAATACGGACGCGCGGGTCGTCCGGGTGCGCACGGCCTTCTTTCCGCGTGCTGTCCCGTGTCACAGCGTTTTCTCGTACAGGCGGCACGGGTCGACGGTGCCGACGCAGAAGTGCATCTCGGCTGTGCCGGCGCACGCAAAGCCGCACTGCTCATACAGGCGGATGGCAGGGGCGTTGCCCACACAGACATCCAGGCGAAGCGCACGCATGCCGCTTTGCCGCGCAAGGACCTCCGCATGGGCGAGCAGCCGCCGGGCCAGGCCCCGCCCCTGATACGCGGGATGCACGGCCAACGTGTGGATCAGCAGCAGGTGCGGCCAGTCCGCGTCCGGTCCCCAGCCGGGAACCTGGGCATAATCCGGGTCGGCGTCGTGATTCAGCACCATGCTTCCTATGGCGCGGGCACCGTCCCAGGCGAGGTACAGCGCCCCGGACGCCTGGGCGCGCCGGGCGTCGGTGCGGGTGGGGTAAACGCCTTGCCGCCAGCCGGGCCAGTTTGTACCGGCCTCCAAAGCGCTGCAGACATCGTTGTAAAGCTGCTCCGCGGCATCCAGATCCTCCTGAGCCGCGCGTCTGATATCGATCTCCACAAAAAAGCCTCCCGATGCGGCGCTGTCCTGTTGGAGCGCCGTGCTTTTTCAGTATAGCATGTACGCCCTTGCTGTGCAAACGAACATCATGCGCCCGAAGCGCGGACAAAACGCTGCGGATGCGCATAGGATGAACGCAGGGGGCGCATGCCGCGCTCCGCTGCAGACCGGCCAGCCGCCCGCCGAAAGAGGCGGCCGCCGCCCGGCACAGCCTGTGCGGCAGCAGGGAGGTTTTTATGGCAGCTATTTATCAAACGGGAATCGACGTATCCCGTTATCAGGGTACCATCGACTGGGCCGCGGTGGCCCGGGCGGGCAAGCAGTTTGCCGTTATCCGCGCGGTATCCTCCAACAATTCCGGCGTGTATGTAGACCCCATGTTCGAGAAGAACTATGCGGGGGCAAAGGCCGCCGGGCTTCGGGTGGGTGTTTATTACTACACCTATGCCCAAACAGAGAGCTACGCCGACAGGGAGCTGGAGGCGCTGACGGCAGTTCTGGCGGGCAAGAAGCTGGAATATCCGGTATTTGTAGATATGGAGGCCGAGGGCATCGCCGCACTGGGCCGGGCGAGGGCGACGCAGCTTGCGCTCTACGCACTGGAAAAACTGCGTGCGGCGGGGTGGTATCCGGGCCTGTACACCTATTCCAATTTTGCGAAAAACCGGCTGGATATGGCGAAGCTCAGTGCTTATCCGTTTTTTGTGGCGGATTACACGGGCAGCGTTACCTATCCGGGCACTTACCAGATGTGGCAGTATTCCAGCACAGGGCGTGTACCGGGTATATCGGGCAATGTGGACCTGGACCATTCGTATGTGGATTTTTTGCCGGCCATTCAGGCGGGAGGCTACAATGGCTATGAACCTGAGATACCCGGGCTGGAGATGGTGCCGGTGCCCGGCCTGAAGCTGGAGGTATATGGGACGCTTAACTGCGAGTATTTTTACAAGCCGGATATTTATGACGTGGCGGGTACGCTTCCTGTGGGCCGGTACGAGGCGGTGGCGCAGTCGGTTGGCTGCTACGGCGGCTTTACCTGGGTGACGCTGCGCTATAAAAACGCCGTGTACTGGACGGCGCTTTTGGCCGACCGGTGCTTTTTGCTGCGTGCCTGAGCGCGTGGCACGGCGGCGGGCGCGTCCTGTCTCAAAGCGGATGAAGATTCCAGAGGTTCAACAAAAGTAGCGGCAATCAGCCGCTGCTTTTGTTTTTATTATTGTCAAAATACTGCACCAGCGCTTGAATAATCTGCTTCTCTTCATTCGTCAGTCCGGATAACTGAACGGTTTGTTCATTCGTAATACCCAATATATAGTCGGATGATACGCGAAATAGTTTTGCCAGCTCAATGATATATTGTGCGGTCGGGCAAGACAGACCCTGTTCCCACGCGCAAACGCTCGAACGAGTAATACTGAGCCGTTTGGCCAATTCAGATTGAGACATTCCTCTTTGATCTCGAAGATTTTTAATAACATCTGCGATCATTTGAACCACACACCCTTTCCTGTGAAGTAAAATATACTTAAAATGATGTTTAATTATCATTTAATGTATAGTTTTATTGACAAAAGGCGAATCCGGTAATAATATATATATAAACAAAACTCGATAATCTTTAAGGAGGAAAAGAGAATGTCTGCTGAAACAACATTTTCTGGAATAATGTTCATTATAGCTATTATTGTGTGCTTTATAATTTTTACCCGACGATGTAAAAAAGAGGCGGAAGAAGAAAGCGCAGAGATGCATTTGAACTTTTGCAGTTCATGGATAATGAAGAAGAACGGTTGCCTTTTTTTCAAAAATAATTGTCGGATGTTGTTGCGGCATTTTTAGTATGGTGGAGATGATGCGCATATATGCGGAGTGTAATAATGCCATCAAACAAAAGTTGGAGGAGGTTATAGGGAAGCTATAACCTCTAATAATAACAAAAGGGAGCGAATGAAAAATGGAAACAAATCAGATTATGGATGAAGTCACCATGACGCAAACAGGAGAGACGCAAGGAAGAGAGACGAACGTAGAAAATTTATCATCTCGGAAGCATCCCAAAAGGCGTAAACGTATTGTCTTTTCCATTATACTGGTACTTGTTATTGCTATTGGCGTTTCGGCATACTTTCTGTCTGACGGATTTAGTGTTTTGCCATGGGAGAATTTTTATAAGAGAGAATCTGACACAGACCATAAAAAAAGCGTTATTGCCCCAATAATTGATGAAATAAAGGGCAAAACAAGTACAGAAATTTCCTTTAATGAATGGGTTTCAAACGGTGTAATTGATTTTTCAGTCAATTCAGCCAGTGCGTTTGACGGCGAGCTTCACCCGCAAGACACATCGAAGTCTTTTTATCAATATTTAACAGATGTAGAAGGTGAAACATGGTTAGTGTTTTACTGTTCTGTAAAAAATATTTCACATGAAGCTATTGCTCTGGAAAGCTTCAAGACACAACTTACAATCGACGGTTATATTTATGAAGGTGATTTATACTACGATGATGGCAGTCTAAATGAATTTATATATAGCATTAAGGCGTTAGGAACAGAGGATGTTATGATACTATTCAGCATTCCAGACAACCTTGCTTCTAAAGACGGAACACTTCGGATTGGGATTAATGAAACTATTTCCAATTACTATTGGGACGATATTGACGATATGGATGATATTTACGATTTAAGCTATACATTCAATGTTTAAATATTTACAAAAAATAACGCAGTAGCTGCTGCGTTATTTTTTAACTTTTTTACTTTGCGAATTGAAGCTGACTATAGAGACTATTGCAAATATGATCAGGCTTAGAGTATAATAAACATAGATATATATTTGATGAAGCTTTGGCCACGCGCGCTTTGCGCGCATGAGGCTGGAAGCGTCATCAGCAGCAGAGCCGGAAAGCCCGGCTTTTGTATATCGTTTTACGGAGGGATTTTTCCATGACCATTACCAAAGACACCATTCTCGGCGATATTCTGGACGCCGCGCCGGAGACCGCGCCCCTGTTCATTGAGATCGGCATGCATTGTCTGGGCTGCCCGTCCGCCCGCAGCGAGACGGTGGAGCAGGCCTGCTATGTCCACGGCCAGGACGTTGACGCGCTGCTGGCCAAGCTGAACGCGGCCATTGCCGGAAAGTAAGCTGCTGCAGCCCCCGGTCCTGGACGCACGCCTTGCCGCCGCGGCCGCGTATGTACGGCCGGGCTGCGTGGCGGCGGACGTCGGCTGCGACCACGGCAGGCTGTCCGTGGCGCTGGCCGCGCAGGGCAAATGCAGAAAGATCATCGCAAGCGATATCCGCCCGGCCCCGCTTGCCACGGCGCAGCGCCTCGTTACCCTGCATGGCTGCGGGGACGTGGTGGAATGCCGCCTTGGCGCGGGGCTTTCTGTGCTACGCCCGGGCGAAGCGGACGATATCGTCATTGCGGGCGTTTCGGGCGTGACGGTGTGTGAGATGTTGGAGCAGGCTCCGGAATCGTTCTATGCTGCGAAACCCGACATGCGCTTCATCTTCATCCCGGCTACAAAGCACCCTTTTTTGCGCCGCTGGCTGGCACAGCACGGCTTTACGCTGCTGGATGAGACGCCGGTTTTGGCCGCCGGACGGTATTATACCGTGATGCACGCGGCTTATACTGGCGGAACAAAGACGCCCGATCCTCTGTGGTGCGTCGTGGGCCGTGCCGGGCGCGGACCGCATGCGGCAGGCTATCTTGCCCGGGAAGCCATGCTTCTTAAAAAGGAGGCGCGGGGAGCCGCGCCGGAGGAATCAAAACGGCTGCTGGCGCTTGCCGCCGCGGTGGAGGAGGCTGCGAATACATGCCAAGCCTGACAGAGCTTGCGTCTTATCTGGAAAGCATCGCCCCGGCGCAGATTGCGGAGAGCTGGGACAACGTGGGCGTTTTGGTGCGCTGCGCGCAGGAGGTGACGGGCGTGCTGTGCGCGCTGGACATCACCCCCGCCACGGTGCGGGAAGCGCGTGCTGTGGGGTGCAATGCAATTGTTTCGCACCACCCGGTCATATTTCGCCCTTTGAAGGAGCTTCGTCAGGGTGACGTTCCCGCCCTGCTGGTGCGGGAGGGCGTTTCCGCCGTATGCATGCATACGAATCTGGACAAGGCGCAGGGCGGTGTAAACGACGTGCTGGCGCAGGCGCTGGGCCTGCGGGACACAGAGCCGTTTGCCGGAGGCATCGGACGTGTCGGCGCGCTGCCGGAAACGATGGAAGCGGCCGCGTTTGCGCAATTTGTGGGCAAGGCGCTTGCCGCGCCCGTGAAATGGGCGGACGCCCACGGCCCGGTGCGCCGCGTGGCCGTTGTGAGCGGCAGCGGCGGCGATTTTTCCGCAGAGGCGGCCGCCGCGGGCGCGGACTGCCTTGTGACGGGCGAGGCCGGGCACCATGACGCGCTGGATGCATTGGCGGCAGGCGTCACGCTGATAGCCGCGACGCATTTTGCCACGGAGACAGCCATTGCCGGTGTACTGGCGCACCGGATCGCCGAAGCGTTCCCGGGCCTGCGTGTACAGCGCAGCGTTGCGGATGCGGACCCTTTCCTTTATTTTTAACAACGGGGAAGCGCGGTCGTTTGGCAGGCGCATCGCTGCTTTTGACGCGGCCGCACGGGCGGAGCCTTGGCCTGCCTGCATACATAAGATTTTTTGGAACGCAGAGACGGTCTTTGACCGCTTGCGTTATATATTATATAATGTAATGATAGACAGCAAAGAGTAATATGCCAAAAACAGGCACGCGCCGGACGAACGACGGTTCCGGCCGATGGAAAGAGATCTGAAGAAGATGGATGCGGCTGGAATGCTGATGATTTTTTCGGTGTTTTCCACAGCGCGGTATGTGCTGGGGCCGTATGCTTTGTGAAATATCTGCGGCGTGAGTGATAACGCGCCGGTGAAACCGCTGCCGGGCGTGTGCGGGATGAAATGCTTTGGCCCGGACGGAAGAAGGAGAAAACAATGGCTTTAGACGCCGCTGTCCTTGCGCTGTGCGCAAAAGAGCTGTCCGCCGCACTGGCGGACGCGAGGATCGATAAAATATTCGAGCCGACCCGGGACGAGGTCGTGCTCAATCTGCGCACGCGCACGGACAATCCGCACCTGTTCCTTTCGGCCCGCAGCGGCTCGGCCCGCGCGTGCCTGACAAAAGAGACGTTTGAGAATCCGCAGACGCCGCCCTCGTTTTGCATGCTGCTGCGCAAGCATTTCACAGGCGGACGGCTGCTGGACGTGCGCACGCTGCCGGACGAGCGCATTCTGTTTTTTGACTTCCAGTGCACCAACGAAATGGGCGACACCGTGGTGAACACGATGGCGGCCGAGTTGATGGGCCGGTATTCCAACCTGGTGCTGGTGCAGACGAAAAACCCGGCAAACCCGGCGGCGGAGGGGAAGATCATCGACGCGCTCAAACGCGTGGACTTTGAGGACAGCGAGGTTCGGCAGCTTTTGCCGGGCCTTGCTTACACGCTGCCGCCCCAGCCGCAGAAGGCGTCGTTTCTGGGCGTCAGCGCGGCGGGCATCGTGGCGGCGGTGTCGCAGAAAGAACTGCCCGTAGCGGAGGCACTCATCAAGACAACGGGCGGCGTGGGCCCGGTGGTTTGCCGCGAAGCCGCGTACCGCGCTTTCGGCGGGCGGGACGTGACCGCCAGCCGGATGACGGAGCAGGAAAAGGCGGCTCTGCTGGAGGCGGTGGCCTTTGTTCAGGCGGCTTACGCGGACGGCGGCACGCCGGTGGCGGTTGTGGTGGACGGGCGCCCGGTGGAATTCAGCTTTTTGCCGCTGACGCAGTACAGCGGGGCGGATCTTGTGGAATACGGCAGCTATTCGGAACTGCTGGAGAGCTACTACGCAGCCAAGGACAAGGCGGAGCGCCTGCGCCAGAAGAGCCGCGATTTGGCAAAGACCGTGCACAATCTGCACGAGCGTGCCGTGCGCAAAGCCGCCGCCCGCCGGGAGGAACAGGCGCAGAGTGCGGCCTCGGAGGAACTGCGCGTTTACGGTGAGCTTCTGAGTGCCAATCTGTGGGCCATCCAGCGCGGCGCGAAAAACGTGACGCTGACGAATTACTATGACGGTAAGGAAGTGACGATCCCGCTGGATGTGCGCCTTTCGCCCAGCGCCAATGCCCAGAAGTATTTTAAGGAATACAAGAAAAAACAGACGGCCGCCCGCATGCTGACGGAGCTGATTGCGGAGAGCGACGCGGAGGCGGAGTATCTGGCTACGGTGCAATACGAGGTGGAGACGGCCGAGGGCGAGGCCGCGCTGGCGGAGATCCGCGCCGAGCTGAAGAGTCAGGGATACCTGAAGTATTATAAAGCGAAGGACAAAAAGCAGAAGCCTGCGGATTTTCTGCGGTATGTGTCCTCGGACGGCTTCCCCATCCTGGTGGGACGGAACAATGCCCAAAACGACAGGCTGACGCTCAAGACCGCGCGGGGTAGGGATGTCTGGTTCCATGTGAAGAACGCGCCCGGCAGCCACGCGGTGGTGCTCAGCGGCGGACAGCCCGTGCCGGACACCACCAAGACGGAGGCGGCCGTCCTTGCGGCGGTGCACTCCAGCCAGAACGGCGGCGCAAAGGTGCAGGTGGATTATACCGAGGTGCGGAACGTCTGGAAGGCGAACGGGGCAAAGCCCGGCATGGTGCTGTACGATCCTTACGAGACGGCCGTCGTCACGCCGGACCCGGCGCTGGCGGAGCGCCTGCGGGCGAAATGAGCAGGCGCGGCAAAATAACCAAGCGCCGCCCGGTGAAAATCGGGGGTTCTGTGCAAAGCGTAAAATCGAAAACTTCTTATAAAATTTATCAAAAACCCTTGCATTGCGCAGGGGTTTTTGGTATTATTATTAGGCGACTGCGAATGCCCTGCATTTTCGCAGGGCAGCGATATGCGTTGACGCGGGAGGTTGCGGCACTTTGTGCCGGTTTTTCCGCCGAGTATGTCCGATCAATGAACCGGGCGAAAGAATACTGAATGCAAAGGGATACGTTTGCGGGAAGTTGCTCCCCTCAAACCAATGTCCACGCTAATTTGCTGAAAGTGCTTCCGGAGGAACTGCATGGCGGTTCACCGGATTTTCTGATGCAATGGCGTGAAACACCCGGCGCAGTGTTCGGTATTTATCGAATGGTTCGTCCCACGCAAAATTTTAAGGAGGCGAAACAAATGGCAGTCAAGGAGAAAATCAGGATTCGTTTGAAGAGCTACGATGCGTCCCTCATCGACAGCGCGGCGGAGAAAATCGTGGAAACGGCGAAGCGCACAGGCGCCCGCGTGTCCGGCCCGGTCCCTCTTCCCACTGACAAAGAGGTCATCACGATCCTGCGCGCGGTACACAAGTACAAAGACAGCCGCGAGCAGTTCGAGAACCGCACCCACAAGCGTCTCATCGACATCCTGAAGCCGTCCAACAAGACGGTCGAGGCTCTTACGAGCCTGCAGCTCCCCGCCGGCGTTGACATCGAGATCAAGCTGTAATTCCTTTTTATAAAAGGACAATGCAGCGGGTTCCCCGTTTGTCAGCTCTCGTAGGAGAGGTCATGTTGGTGCCCCGTGAACGGCATCAACCAATAACCTGTTAGGAGGCAAAACGAAATGCAAAAAGGTATCATCGGCAAGAAGATGGGCATGACCCAGATCTTTGACGAGAACGGCAAAGTCGTGCCCGTCACTGTCGTGGAAGCAGGCCCCTGCACGGTCGTGCAGAAGAAAACGGTGGAGAGCGACGGCTATGTGGCCGTTCAGCTGGGCTACGGCGATATTTCGGCCAAGAAGGTTTCGAAACCCGCCAAGGGCCACTTTGATAAAGCGGACGTCGCGCCCAAGCGCACGCTGCGTGAGTTCCGCCTGGACGACATCAGCGCCATGAACGTGGGCGATATCCTCAAGGCCGACGTGTTCGCCGTGGGCGACCGCATCGACGTTGTGGGCACCAGCAAGGGCAAGGGCTACGCCGGCGCCATCAAGCGCTGGAACCAGCACCGTCTGCGTGAAAGCCACGGCACCGGCCCTGTGGCGCGCCACGCCGGTTCCATGGGCTCCTGCTCCACGCCGTCCCGCGTGTTCAAGGGCAAACGCCTGCCGGGCCATCTGGGCGCCGAGCGCGTTACCATCCAGAACCTCAAGGTCGTCAAGGTTGACGCAGAAAATAATCTGATCGCTATCAAAGGCGCGATCCCGGGCCCCAAGGGCAGCGTGGTTTGCATCTCTGACAGCGTGAAGGCGTAAAGGAGGAAAGCATCATGGCAAAATTTGACGTTTTAGATATGAACGGCAAGAAGGTATCCACGGTTGAGCTTTCCGACGCCGTCTTTGGCATCACTCCCAATGAAAAAGTTATGCACGCGGCTGTTGTGAATTTCCTCGCCAATCAGCGTCAGGGCACGCAGAGCACCAAGACGCGCAGCGAAGTGTCCGGCGGCGGCCGCAAGCCGTGGCGCCAGAAGGGCACCGGCCGTGCGCGCCAGGGCTCTACCCGCAGCCCGCAGTGGACGCATGGCGGTGTAGCGCTGGGCCCCAAGCCCCGCGATTACAGCTACCGCCTGAACAAGAAGGTCAAGCGTCTGGCGCTGCTGTCTGCTTTGAGCAGCAAGGCCCAGAGCGGCGACATCATCGTCATCGACGAGCTGAAGGCCGCCGAGTACAAGACCAAGACCGTCGTGAACATGCTCACGGCCATCGGCGCCGACAAGAAGGCGCTCATCGTCACCCCGGCTGTGGACGCGAAGCTCGTGAAGAGCGCCGCCAACATCCCGGGCGTCAAGACCGCTACGGCCGACAGCATCAACACCTATGAAGTGCTGAACGGCGGCAAGTTCGTCATCAGCGTGGATGCCGCGAAGAAACTCGAGGAGGTATTTGCGTAATGAAAACTCCCGCTCAGGACATCATCCTCGCCCCGGTCATCACCGAGGCTTCCATGGCTGGCATCGCGCTGAAGAAGTACACCTTCAAGGTTGCCACCAACGCCACCAAGGTGGACGTCGCCCGCGCGGCTGAAGAGCTGTTCGGCGTGAAGGTCGCCAAGGTGAACACCATTTCCGTGCGCGGCCGTTTCCGCCGCCAGGGTGCCCACGCAGGCTACACGGCTTCGTCCAAAAAAGCCATCGTCACCCTCACCAAGGATTCCAAGGGCATCGACTTCTTCGAATCCATGGTCTAAGCGCACATGGGTGCGCGCGCCGCATAAGAAGGCGCCAAGGCCCCAGAGGGGCCGCCTATGGAGATATGACTCCGATAATAATGTCATAAGACAAGAAAGTGAGAAAGAACATGGCTATCAAAAAGTATAAACCGACTACGCCGGGCCGCCGCGGCATGACCGTGACCGACTATTCGGTTCTTTCCAAGGTCGAGCCTGAGAGAAGCCTGCTCGAGCCGATGAAAAAATCCGCCGGCCGCAACAACCTGGGCCGCATCACCGTCCGCCATCACGGCGGCGGCAACCGCACGAAGTACCGCGTCATTGACTTTAAGCGCGACAAGGTGGATATGCCCGCCGTTGTCAAGACGCTGGAGTACGACCCCAACCGTTCCGCGCACATTGCGCTGGTGCAGTATGAGGACGGCGAAAAGCGCTACATCATTGCTCCGGAAGGCCTGAAGGTGGGCGACACCGTGATGAGCGGCGCAGGCGCCGACATCAAGCCGGGCAACTGCCTGCCGTTCGCCAATATCCCCGTCGGCACCATTATCCACAACATCGAGCTGTACCCCGGCAAGGGCGCGCAGCTGGTGCGCAGCGCCGGCAACATGGCGCAGCTGATGGCGAAAGAGGGCAAATACGCTCTGGTGCGCCTGCCGTCCGGCGAAATGCGCAACGTTCCCGTGAACTGCATCGCCACGATCGGCCAGGTCGGCAACGTCGACCATGAGAACGTGAACATCGGCAAGGCCGGCCGCAAGCGCCATATGGGCTGGCGTCCGACCGTCCGCGGTTCCGTCATGAACCCCTGCGACCACCCGCACGGCGGCGGCGAGGGCAAGAGCCCGGTGGGCCGTCCCGGCCCTGTCACCCCGTGGGGCAAGCCCGCTATGGGTTACAAGACACGCAAACATCACGCGCGTTCCGATAAGTTCATCGTGAAACGCGCCACGAAGTAAGGAGGAGAGCTGTCATGGGTAGAAGTGTTAAAAAAGGACCTTTTGTACAGCCGGTGCTGCTGAAACGCGTGAAAGCGATGAACGAAGCGGGCGAGAAGCGCGTGCTCAAAACCTGGAGCCGCTCCTCTACCATTTTCCCGGATTTTGTCGGCCACACGTTCGCTGTGCATGACGGCCGCAAGCATGTTCCCGTATACGTTACCGAGGACATGGTTGGCCACAAGCTGGGCGAGTTCGCCCCCACCCGCACCTTTAAGGGCCACGCGGGCGGCAAGACCACCGGTCGATAAAGAAGGATAGGAGAGGATTACAATGGAAGCAAGGGCACATCTTAGATACGCCCGCATCGCGCCCCGCAAGGTTTCCGTCGTGCTGGACCTCATCCGCGGCGAGGACCTTGACAAAGCGCTGGCGATTCTGCAGTACACCCCGAAGGCCGCCTCTGAGCTCCTTTACAAACTGGTGAAATCTGCCGCCGCCAATGCGGAAAACAACCACAATATGGATAAGAACAACCTGTACGTCGCCGAGTGCTTCGTCACCCCGGGCCCCACGCTGAAGCGCGTGATGCCCCGCGCGCAGGGCCGTGCGTTCCGTATCTTGAAGAGAACGAGCCATATCACGGTCGTGCTCAAAGAGAAAGAGTAAGGAGGTAAAACAGTATGGGTCAGAAAGTCAATCCCCACGGACTTCGCGTGGGCGTCATCAAAGATTGGGACAGCCGCTGGTTTACGTCCAAGCGCGAATTCGGCGACACCCTGGTTGAAGATTACAAGATCCGCAAGGTGCTGAAAAAGCAGCTTTACAATGCCGGCGTGCCCAAGATCGAGATCGAGCGCACGATCGACAACGCCACCAGCAAGCCCCGCATCCGCGTTACCATCCATTGCGCGAAGCCGGGCATGGTCATCGGCCGTCAGGGCGCTGAGAAGGAGAAGATCCAGGCTCAGCTCTCCAAGATGACCGGCAAGGACGTGCTGGTGAACATCGTGGAAGTAAACAACATGTCCACCAACGCGCAGCTTGTGGCCGAGGACATTGCGTCCCAGCTTGAGCGCCGCATCGCTTTCCGCCGCGCCACGAAGATGGCCATGCGCAATGCGATGAGCCCCCGCCGCGGCTCCGGCGCGGTTGCCGCGAAGGGCATCAAGATCCAGATCGGCGGCCGTCTGAACGGCGCCGACATCGCCCGCAGCGAGAGCTATCACGAGGGCACCATTCCCCTGCAGACGCTGCGCGCGGACATCGATTACGGCTTTGCCGAGGCGGACACCACCTACGGCAAGATCGGCATCAAGGTTTGGATCTATAAGGGCGAAGTGCTGAAAGGCGCGAAGCCCAGAGCACGGAAAGAAGGAGGCAACAAATAATGTTACTGCCGAAACGCGTTAAATACCGCCGCGTGCACCGTGGCCGTATGACCGGCAAGGCCATGCGCGGTAATACAGTTTCTCAGGGCGATTTTGGCATTGTTGCCCTGGAGCCGTCCTGGATCACCTCGAACCAGATCGAGGCGGCCCGTATCGCCATGACCCGCTACATCAAACGTGGCGGTAAGGTTTGGATCAAGATCTTCCCGGATAAGCCCGTTACCGAGAAGCCGGCCGAGACCCGAATGGGCTCCGGTAAAGGCAGCCCCGAGTACTGGGTGGCCGTGGTAAAGCCCGGCCGCGTTCTGTTCGAGATCGCGGACGTGAGCGAGGAGACCGCGCGCGAGGCCCTGCGCCTTGCCGCACACAAGCTGCCCGTCAAGTGCAAGTTTGTGAAACGTGAAGGATTGGAGGAAGCGTAAATGAAGGCGAATGAACTGCGTGATATGAGCGCGGCCGAGCTGACCAAGAAACTGGCCGAGCTGAAAGAAGAGCTTTTCAACCTGCGCTTCCAGCACGCGATCAACCAGCTTGAGAATCCCGGCCGTATCGAAACCGTCAAAAAAGACATTGCCCGCGTGAAGACCGTCATGCGCAGCAATGAGCTGAAAGACGCACAATAAGAGAGGGAGGAAAGACATGGAACGCAATTTGAGAAAAACCCGCGTGGGTGTCGTTGTGTCCGACAAGATGGATAAGACCATCGTTGTCGCCGTTAAGGACAGTGTGCAGCACCCTCTCTACAAAAAGATCATGAAACGCACCGTGAAGTTCAAAGCGCACGACGAGAAAAACGAGTGCGGCGTGGGCGACCGTGTGGAGATCATGGAGACCCGCCCCATCAGCGCCGACAAACGCTGGCGCCTGGTGCAGATCATCGAAAAGGCGAAATAAGCGAGCAGCTTTGAAAGGAGATTCTGTCTTATGGTACAGATGCAAAGCTATCTCAAAGTGGCTGACAACACCGGTGCGAAGGAAATCATGTGCATCCGCGTGCTTGGCGGCTCCCGCAAGAGATATGCCGGCATTGGCGACGTGATCGTAGCTTCCGTGAAGAAAGCGGCGCCCAATGGCCAAGTGAAAAAAGGCGATGTGGTCAAGGCTGTTGTGGTTCGCAGCAAACAGGGCCTGCGCCGCGAGGACGGTTCCTATATCCGTTTCGACGAAAACGCCGCGGTCATCATCCGCGACGACAAAAACCCGAGGGGCACTCGTATCTTTGGACCAGTCGCGCGCGAGCTGCGTGACAATGGCTACCTGAAGATCGTCAGCCTTGCTCCGGAATCGCTGTAAGGAGGTTTAACAGAATGGCAAAAGTTCATGTTAAAACCGGCGACACCGTTATGGTTATCAGCGGCAAAGACCGCGGTAACTCCGGTAAGGTACTGCAGGTAAGCCCCAAGGAAGGCAAAGTGATCGTGGAAGGCCGCAATATGGTGACCAAACACGTGAAACCCCGCCGTCAGGGCGAGCAGGGCGGTATCGTCAAGGCCGAGGGCGCCATGTACGCCAGCAAGGTCATGCCGGTTTGCCCGAAGTGCGGCAAGGCCACGCGTGTGGGCCACACCGAAAAGGACGGCAAAAAAGTTCGCGTCTGCAAAAAATGCGGCGCCGAGTTTTAAGAAAGGGAGTAGAAAAGAATGGCAAGATTACAGGAAACCTACGCCAAGGAAATTGCTCCCGCTCTGATGAAGAAATTCAACTACAAAAGCGTGATGCAAATCCCGAAGCTGGATAAAGTCGTGATCAACGTCGGCTGCGGCGAAGCCCGCGACAATCCGAAGATCATGGACGCGATCCTCTCCGACCTGGCGAAGATCACGGGCCAGAAGCCCATCGTCTGCAAGGCCAAGAAGAGCGTCGCAAACTTCAAGCTGCGCGAAGGCATGCCCATCGGCGCGAAGGTCACCCTGCGCGGCGAACGCATGTACGAATTCGTGGACCGCTTCTTCAGCGTGGCTCTGCCCCGTGTGCGCGACTTCCGCGGCATCAACGGCAACTCCTTCGACGGCCGCGGCAACTACAGCTGCGGTGTGAAGGAACAGCTCATTTTCCCTGAGATCGATTACGACAAGATCGACGCCGTGCGTGGCATGGACATCTGCTTCGTAACCACCGCTAAGACCGACGAAGAGGCCAAAGAGCTGCTGAAGGCTCTGGGCGCTCCGTTTGCGAACTAAGGGAGGGCATGAGATTTGGCTAAGACAAGCATGAAGATCAAACAGCAGATGGCGCCGAAGTTCAGCACCCGTGCTTACAACCGTTGCAAAATCTGCCGCAGGCCCCAAGCTTCTCTGCGAAAATACGGCATTTGCCGTATCTGCTTCCGCGAGCTTGCCTACAAGGGCGAGATCCCGGGCGTTAAGAAGGCCAGCTGGTAAGCCGTCCGGCTGCCGGCACAAACAGATTTTACAATGAATTTAGGAGGTTAGTGGCGTGAATATTACTGATCCTATCGCGGACCTGCTCACCCGCATCCGCAATGCCAGTACTGCCAAACACCCTTCTGTGGACATCCCTGCTTCCAACTTGAAAAAGGCGATTGCCAACATTCTGCTGGAAGAAGGCTATGTGAAGGGCGTTCAGGTCATCGCCGATGACAAGCAAGGCGTCATCCGCATCGCACTGAAATACACCGAGACCGGCGCTCCCGTTATCTCGGGCATCCGCCGCGTTTCCAAGCCCGGCTTGCGTATCTACACCAACTGTGAAGATATGCCGAAGGTCATGAAGGGCCTTGGCACCGCGATCATCTCCACCTCGAAAGGCGTTATGACGGACAAGGCGGCCCGCGCGAACAACGTTGGCGGCGAAGTTCTCGCCTTTGTGTGGTAAGAAAGGGGCATAGACAATGTCGAGAATTGGAAGAAAACCCATCGTCATTCCCACGGGCGTTGAGGTCAAGATCGATGGCAGCAACATTACCGTGAAGGGCCCCAAGGGTACGCTCGATTCCAAGATCCATCCCATGATGACAGCCAAAGTGGAGAATGGTGAAGTAGTAGTTACCCGCCCCAATGACGAGAAGGAGGCCCGCAGCCTGCACGGCCTCACCCGCACTCTCATCAGCAACATGGTGGAGGGCGTTACCAACGGCTTCAAAAAGGAGCTGGAGATCCAGGGCGTGGGCTACCGCGCTGCAAAGCAGGGCAAAAACCTTGTGATGAACCTGGGGTATTCCCATCAGGTCATCGTGCCTGAGACCGACGGTATCACGATTGACGTTCCCGATCCCTTGAAGATCGTCATCAACGGTATCGACAAACAGCGTGTCGGCCAGTTTGCCGCGGAAGTCCGCGAGAAACGTCCGCCTGAACCCTACAAGGGCAAGGGCATCCGCTATGCGGGCGAATATGTCGCCCACAAAGAGGGTAAAGCCGGCAAGGGCGCTAAATAAGAGAAGGAGTGAACGACAATGGTTAATAAACCGGACAAGAATGTGTCTCGTCTGCGCAGACACCGCCGTGTACGCGGCAAGATCTCCGGCACCGCAGCGTGCCCGCGTCTCGATGTGTTCCGCTCCTCCAAACATATTTATGCCCAGCTTATCGATGACGTGGCCGGCGTGACGCTGGCTTCCGCGTCCAGCATGGATAAAGATTTTGAAGGGTTCGGCGGCAATATCGAGGCTGCCAAGAAGGTCGGTATGGCCATCGCGAAGCGTGCTGCTGACAAGGGCATCACGAAAGCGGTGTATGACCGCGGCGGCTTTGTATATCACGGCCGTGTCAAGGCTTTGGCTGAGGGCGCCCGCGAGGGCGGCCTGGAGCTGTAAGGAGGATACAAATGGAAATGATTGACGCATCCACTTTGGATTTACAAGAGAAGGTTGTTGCCATCAACCGTGTATCCAAAACCGTTAAGGGCGGCCGTGTGATGAAATTCTCCGCTCTGGTCGTCGTGGGCGACGGCAACGGCATCGTTGGGTTCGGCCTTGGCAAGGCGGCCGAGGTTCCCGAGGCGATCCGCAAAGGCTGCGAGGCCGCCAAGAAGAATCTGCACCGTATCAACATGAAGGGAACCACCATCCCGCACGAGACCGTCGGCGCGTTCGGCGCGGGCCGCGTGCTGCTTCGTCCGGCGCCCGAAGGCACCGGCGTGATCGCCGGCGGCGCTGTGCGCGCTGTGCTGGAGGTTGCCGGTATCAAGGATATCCGCACGAAGTGCCAGCGCACCAACAACCCCTGCAACGTGGTTACCGCCACGGTGAACGGCCTGTGCAGCCTGCAGAGCGCCGAGCAGGTGGCTGCGAAGCGCGGCAAGACCGTGAAAGAAATTCTGGGTTAAGGAGGCAGTGACCAATGGCTGAAGAGAAGATCGTCGCGGCCGAAGAGGCCGTAGAGGAGAAGAAAGCTCCCGCTAAGAAAGCTGCCGCCAAGCCCGCTGCGGAAAAGAAGCCCGCCGCGAAGAAAGCCCCCGCCAAAAAGGCGGACGGCGAAACGGCCGCAAAGAAGGCCCCGGCCAAAAAGGCTGCCGCGAAAGCGGACGCCGAGGCTCCGGCCAAGAAAGCACCCGCAAAGAAGGCACCCGCGAAGGCTGAAGGCAGCCTCACCATCAAGCTCGTTAAGAGCCTGATCGGGCGCAGTGAGAAGCAGATCGCCACCGCGAAGGCCCTGGGTCTGAAGAAGGCCGGCGATGTGACCACACAGCCCGACAATGCCGCCACGCACGGCAAAATCAACAGAATCTCTCACATGGTAGAGGTTACCAAAGCGTAAAAGCAAGGAGGTGCACTCGAAATGATGCTTCATGAATTAAAGCCCGCCGAGGGCGCGAGCAAGGCTGCGAAACGCAAGGGCCGCGGCGCCGGTTCGGGCAACGGCAAGACGGCCGGTTACGGCCACAAGGGCCAGAAAGCGCGTTCCGGCGCCAAGAAAGCCGGTTTTGAAGGCGGCCAGATGCCGCTGCAGCGCCGTCTGCCCAAGCGCGGTTTCAACAATATTTTCGCTACCGAATATGCTACCATTAAGGTTAGCGACCTGGAAAAGTTCGAGGCCGGCAGTACGGTAGACGCGAACGCCCTGATCGAAAAGGGTATCATCAAAAAGACGCTTGACGGCGTCAAGGTCCTCGGCAACGGTACGCTGACGAAGGCGCTCAATGTGAAACTCACCGCCTACTCCGCCTCCGCCAAGGAGAAAATTGAGAAGGCAGGCGGGAAGGCTGAGGTGATCTAAAGTGTTTGAAACATTCCGCAATGCGTGGAAGATCGAAGATCTGCGCAAGAAGTTGCTTTACACACTTTTGGTCATCGTCATTTTCCGTCTCGGCTGCGCCATCCCCGTGCCCTTCATCGCCCCTGAGGCGCTGCAGGGCTGGGTGGCCGGACAGAGCGGCAGCATGCTCGGTTACATCGACATGCTCACCGGCGGTTCGTTTTCCCGCGCGACGCTGTTCGCGCTGAGCGTTACGCCGTATATCAACGCATCCATCATCATCCAGCTTCTCACGGTCGCCATCCCGGCGCTGGAGCGCCTGTCCAAAGAGGGAGAGGATGGCCGCAAGAAGCTGACGCGCATCACGCGCTACACGGGCGCGGGCATCGCGCTGGCGCTGGGCGTTGGATATTATTTCCTGCTGCGCGGCCAGGGCGCCCTCGTTTATGGCAGCGGCGCGCAGATGTTTGCGCAGGTGTTCTCTGCCATCGTTGTGATCCTTGCGTTCACTGCGGGCTCTTTGCTCATTCAGTGGCTGGGTGAGCAGATCGATGTGAAGGGCATCGGCAACGGTATCTCGATTCTGATCTTCGCGGGCATCGTTTCCCGCTGGACCAGTATCTTCACCACCATCAAGACCTGGCTGGGCCTCGCGGCGGGCGGCGAAGTGAAATATTACTTCCTGATCCCGGTGCTTGTTGTTCTGGCCGTTGCAGTGGTTGTGTTCATCGTGATCCTGAACTGCCGAACGTCGCATCCCGGTCCAGTACGCAAAGCGCGTTGTCGGCCGCAAGATGTACGGCGGGCAGAGCACGCACATCCCCATCAAGGTGAACATGAGCGGCGTTATGCCGGTCATCTTCGCCAGTGCGCTGGCCTCCATCCCGGGTACCATCGGCGGGTTCTTCCCGAACCTGTACAATGCGGCGGACCATCCGTTTGCCGCTCCATTCCTGCGGATGTTCAGCACCACCGGCTGGGTGTATGCAGCAATCTATCTGCTGCTCATCATTGCGTTCAACTATTTCTATGTGGCGATGCAGTATAACCCTGTGGAGATCGCCAACAATCTGCGCAACAACAACGGCACCATCCCCGGCTACCGTCCCGGTAAGCCGACCAGTGATTTCATCACCAAGGTGCTGGGCAAGATCACCTTCATCGGCGCCGTATTCCTGGGCATCGTGGCGGTCCTTCCCATTGTGCTGGGAACGGTTACGGGCGTAAACATCTCCCTGGGCGGCACCAGCTTGCTGATCGTTGTCGGCGTTGCGCTGGATACGTCCCGCAGCCTTGAATCTTACATGCTGATGCGCCATCACAAGGGTTTCCTTGAATGAGCACGGCAAACTGTTGAAGGGGGAAAGGCATTATGAAACTGATCCTTTTAGGCGCGCCCGGCGCCGGTAAGGGCACGCAGGCCGAGATCGTATGCGACAAGCTGAACATCCCGGCTATCAGCACCGGTAACATTCTTCGTGAAGCGATGAAAAACGAAACCGAGATGGGCGTGAAAGCCAAGGCCTTTATCGATTCCGGCGCGCTTGTCCCCGACGACGTGATCATCGGCATCATCAAAGAACGCCTCGCGCAGGACGACTGTAAAAACGGCTTTATTCTGGACGGCGTGCCCCGCACCGTGGCGCAGGCCGAGGCCCTCGAGGAGATGGGCGTCGGCATCGACAAGGTCGTGGACATCGAAGTTTCGGACGAGCGTATCATCCAGCGGCTGTCCGGCCGCCGGGTGTGCTCGGCCTGCGGGGCGAGCTACCACACCACGGCCAAGCCGTCCGTCAAGCCCGATGTGTGTGACCGCTGCGGCGGCGCGCTGATCGTGCGCAAGGACGACGAGCCGGCCACCATTCTCGAACGCCTGAAGATCTATCACGAGCTTACCGAGCCGCTGGTGGATTTTTACCGCGAACGGGGCAAGCTGGTGGTGGTGGAAGGGCAGGAAGAAGTGGCCGATACCACAAGGCTCCTGCTTGAGAAGCTGGGGGTCAGCCTGTGATCCTCGTTAAAACAGCAAAAGAAGTCGAGGCCATGAAGCCGGCCTGCCAGATTTCGGCAGAGGCGCTGCGGCTGGGCGGCGAGGCCGTCAAGCCGGGCGTTACGACGGCTCAGATCGACAAGATCATTTACGATTATATCGTCAGCCAGGGAGCCCGGCCCAATTTCAAGGGCCTGGGCGGTTTCCCGGGCAGCGCATGCATCTCTGTGAACGACGTCGTTATCCACGGCATTCCGTCCCATGGCATCGTGCTGCACGAAGGCGATATCGTCAGCATCGACACAGGCGCCGCCGTCCATGGCTGGAACGGCGACAACGCCGCCACGTTCGCGTGCGGCGAAGTTTCCGAAACGGCGCAGCGCTTGATGGACGTTACGAAGGAGGCGCTGATGCGCGGCATTGCGGCCGCGCAGACAGGCAACCGTGTGGGCGACATCAGCGCGGCGGTGCAGCAGTACGTGGAGGACGCCGGCTTTTCCGTCGTGCGCACCTACGTCGGCCACGGCGTGGGCCGCGAGCTGCACGAAGACCCGGAGGTGCCGAACTTCGGCACGGCGGGGCGCGGGCCGCGCCTCGTGAACGGGATGGTGCTTGCCATCGAACCGATGGTAAACGAAAAAAGCCACGTCGTAAAAACCATGTCAGACGGATGGACGACCAAGACCGTTGACGGCGGCCTCGCGGCTCATTTTGAGCATACGATCGCCATCACGCCGAACGGGCCGGTCATCCTCACACAGCCAAGGAGGGTGTAGAAGCTTGTCCAAAGAAGACGTCATCGAAGTAGAAGGTGTCGTGGTAGAGGCCATGCCCAATGCGATGTTCCTTGTGGAGATCCAGGGCGGGCACCGCCTGCTGGCACACATTTCCGGCAAGCTGCGCATGAACTTCATCCGCATCCTGCCGGGAGACAAAGTCACACTTGAGATGAGCCCCTACGATTTGACGAAGGGCCGCATCACATGGCGCTCGAAGTAACCATTCAGGGCGCAGCTTGAAGGAGGTACCAAGTATGAAGGTGAAACCTTCCGTGAAACCGATTTGCGAAAAGTGCAAAGTCATCAAGCGCAAAGGCCGCGTCATGGTGATTTGCCAGAACCCGAAGCACAAACAGCGCCAGGGTTAATCGACAAACAGCATTCCAGCCGCACAAGGACGTTCTTATCCCGCCGGCCTTCTGCGGCATGATCCACCAAGGGGATAAATAAATCAGGAGGTGCTAAAACCATGGCACGTATCGCCGGAGTTGACTTGCCCAAGGAAAAGCGAGTCGAAATTGGCCTCACTTATATCTACGGCATTGGCCGCAGTGCTGCGGACGAGATCCTCGCCGCCACGAAGATCAATCCCGATACCCGAGTGAAGGACCTGACCAAGGACGAAGAAGCGCTTATCCGTGACTACATTGATAAAAACTTCACCGTTGAGGGCGACCTGCGCCGTAACACCGCGCTCGACATCAAACGCCTTGTCGAGATCCAGTGCTACCGCGGCACGCGTCACCGCAAGGGATTGCCCGTGCGCGGCCAGCGTTCCAAAACGAACGCCCGTACCCGCAAAGGTCCGAAGCGCACTGTAGCCAACAAGAAGAAGTAATCCAACAAGGAGGACAGTTAGATGGCAACAAAAGCCGCTGCTAAAAAAGGCGCCCCCGTGCGTGGCAAACGCCGTGAGCGCAAAAATATTGAACGTGGCTGCGCGCATATCCAGAGCACATTCAATAACACCATTGTTACCATTACGGACGTGCAGGGCAATGCCGTGTCTTGGGCCAGCGCAGGCGGCCTGGGCTTCCGCGGTTCCCGCAAGAGCACGCCGTTTGCCGCGCAGACTGCTGCCGAGACGGCCGCCCGCGCCGCGATGGAGCATGGCATGAAGTCGGTAGAAGTTTATGTGAAAGGCCCTGGTTCCGGCCGTGAAGCCGCTATCCGTGCTTTGCAGGCCACCGGCTTGGAGGTAAATATGATCAAGGACGTTACCCCCATTCCGCATAACGGCTGCCGCCCGCCCAAGCGCCGCCGCATTTAATTGAAGGAGGAAAAACAATGGCAAGATATACAGGCGCAGTTTGCCGCCAGTGCCGTCGTGAGAACCAGAAGCTCTTCCTGAAGGGCGACCGCTGCTACTCCGACAAATGCGCGCTCGCCCGCCGCAGCTTCGTGCCGGGCCAGCACGGCCAGAACCAGGCCCGTAAGAAGGTCTCCGAATACGGCCTGCAGCTGCGCGCGAAACAGAAAGCAAAACGCTATTACGGTGTTCTGGAGAGCCAGTTCGCCCATTACTTTGAAATGGCCGAGCGCAAATCCGGCATCACCGGTGAGAATCTGCTTAGGATCCTTGAAAGCAGACTGGACAATATCGTCTACCGCGCGGGTTTTGCGATGAGCCGCAAGGAAGCCCGCCAGCTGGTGCTGCACCGTCACTTTACCGTGAACGGCCAGACCGTGAACATCCCCTCCTACCTCGTGAAAGAGGGCGACAAGGTCGCCGTCCGCACCACGGACTGCGACAAGATCAAAGAGTGCATCGAGAAGAACAGCGCCCGCCCCGTGCCTGCGTGGCTGGACAAGGACGCTGAGAAGATGACTGTCAACGTCACGAAGCTGCCCGAGCGTGCCGACATCGATTTCGACATCGAGGAGCACCTCATCGTCGAGCTGTACTCCAAATAATCCCCGTGATCCTCATCACCGTATGCGAACATTTTGGCAGGCGGCGTGCCGCCGCCTGCCTGAACTAAGGAGGGTTTTAGAATGATGGAGATTGAGAGACCCAAGATCGATACCGCCAGCCTTTCCGCAGACGGCCGTTACGGCAAATTCGTCGTGGAGCCGCTGGAGCGCGGTTTCGGTACCACCTTGGGCAACAGCCTGCGGCGTGTGCTGCTTTCCAGCCTGCCGGGCGTGGCAGTCACCAGCATTAAAATCGACGGGGTAGTCCATGAGTTCTCCACGATCGAGGGCGTGAAGGAAGACGTTACCGAGATCGTCCTGAACGTCAAAGGCATCACCGCAAAGCTTTATTCCGATACCCCGAAAACCGTTCGCATCGAAGCGAGCGGTGAGGGCGAGGTAACTGCCGGCAGCATCCAGCAGGATGCGGAGATCGAGGTGCTGAACCCTGATTGGCACATTGCGACCCTGGCGGACGGCGCGAAGCTCATCATGGAGCTTGTGTTCGACAAGGGCCGCGGTTATGTCCCGGCGGAACGCAACAAGCAGGCTGCGGAGCAGGCTTCCCTGAACGCTCTGCCTGTCGACAGCATCTATACCCCTGTACTCAAGGTGAATTACACGGTGGAGAACACCCGCGTGGGCCAGATCACCGACTACGACAAGCTGACGCTTGAGGTCTGGACGGACGGCACGATCAGCGCGAAGGAGGCCGTGAGCCTTGCCGCGCGTATCATGACCGAGCATCTGAACCTGTTCGTCACGCTTTCGCAGGAGGCGATGGACGCCGAGATCATGGTGGAAAAGGACGACAAGGGCAAGGAAAAGGCTCTCGAGATGACCATTGAGGAGCTGGACCTTTCCGTGCGTTCCTTCAACTGCCTGAAGCGCGCCGGCATCAATACCGTGGAAGACCTGATCAACAAATCCGAAGACGAGATGATGAAAGTGCGCAACCTCGGCCGCAAGAGCCTGGAGGAAGTTATGGCGAAACTGGATTCCCTCGGCTTTACCCTTACAAAAGACGACGAGTAAACTGCAAAGGAGTGAAATGGGATGCCCGGTACAAGAAAACTTGGCAGAACCAGCGACCACCGCAAGGCGATGCTCCGCGCTATGGTGACTTTCCTGTTTGAGACAGGCAAGATCGAGACCACGGCGACGCGTGCAAAGGAAGTGCGCGCGATGGCGGAGAAGATGGTGACCCTCGGCAAGCGTGAAGACCTGCATGCGAAGCGTCAGGTGTACGGCTTCATCACGAAAGAGAGCGTGGCAAAGAAGGTCATCGACGAGATCGGCCCGAAATACGCCGACCGCGACGGCGGTTACACCCGTATCATCAAGACTGGTGTGCGCCGCGGCGACGCCGCCGAAATGGCGATCATCGAACTGGTTTAAGTTCTGTTTAAAACATCCCCCGTGCAGGAAATCGGCACGGGGGATGTTTTTATTGATTACGGAAACCACCGGCTCTGCCGGTGGAGGTGTCCCGTAAAAAGCTTTAGCTTCAAGCATCGAGCGAAGCGAGCTGCTAACAGAAAGCTTTCAATAATAGAAAGCTTCCGTTAGAACAGCAATCGCCCATTTACGGGCTGTGGGGCAAGTTATGCAAGCGAAATAAATTTCAGTGCGTCTTAAGACGCTTGTCGGTAATAGGCTTTTATAGAGCCTACTCAAGCCACCAGCTTAGCTGGTGGTTATGACTGCGCAATAAAAGCCCCGTCCTGACGGCCATATGGGCCGGAGCGGCCGCAGGCCATTTTTTATTGCCCCGCAATAAAAAAGCTTATCCCGATGGCCGCGGGCCGGGGACGGCCCGCATGGCCTGAAAAATAGCCTGCGGTTATTTTTCAAATATTGCTGCACAGCGGATATACAGCCTTTACCATCCTGCAATATTTGGCCTTTGCGCGCTGCGGTGCGAAAACTTTTACATGTTTGGACAGGCAGCAATGGCCCCTGCGGTGGCGGGGGCTGTCGTTTTATGATAAAATGTAGAAAATCGGGAGCGGGGAAGTGCGGATATGGCGGGCATCGGCAAAGTAATGGACGAAGTAAAAAAGGCTGTGGTGGGTAAGGATGCGGTGCTGTTGCGTGCGGTGCTGGCCATCCTTGCGGGCGGCCATATTTTGCTGGAGGATGTGCCAGGCGTGGGTAAGACAACGATGGCGCTGGCTTTTTCCAAGGCGCTGGGCCTGCGCTATAACCGTATGCAGTTCACGCCGGACGTACTGCCCTCAGATGTGACGGGTTTCTCTCTTTACAACAAAGCTGTGGGGAAAATGGAATACCAGCCCGGCGCCGTGCTGTGCAACCTGTTCCTGGCCGATGAGCTGAACCGTGCGACCAGCCGCACACAGGCCGCACTGTTGGAGGCCATGGAGGAGGGGCAAGTGACCGTGGACGGCGTAACGCATGCGCTGCCCCGCCCTTTTATCGTTATTGCAACACAGAATCCCGCCGGAGCGTCGGGGACGCAGCTTTTGCCGGATTCCCAGCTGGACCGGTTTATGGTGAAGTTGTCCCTCGGATACCCGGAACCGCAGGATGAGCTGCGCATGCTGCGCCGGAAACAGAAGGGCAATCCCCTGGATGGCGTGCAGCAGGCTCTGGACAAGGCCGGGCTGGCGGCGCTGCGCGCATAGACAGACCAGGTCTATGTGAGCGACGAAGTACTGGACTATATTGTACGGCTCGTGGCGGGAACAAGGACCTTGCTGGAACTGGTACAGGGGGCGAGCCCGCGCGCCACACTGGCTGTGGCCGCTATGGCAAAGGCCGCGGCGCTTGCCCGGGGCGCGGATTATGTCACACCTGCGGATGTGCGGCGCATCTTTCACTGTACGGTGGCACACCGGTTGATCCCCGCGCCGCAGACAAGGGATGTGGACGCGCTGCTGGACGATCTGATGCGCAGTATAAGCGCGCCGCAGCTCAAATGAGGGTGTGGGCGGCGCGCGCGGTCTATGGGTTGGCGCTGGGCGGGGCCGTGCTGTTTTATTGCTTTTATTTCGGCCAATTGGCATGGTATGTTCTGATGCTGGCCGTCTGCCTGCCTTTGTTTTCCCTTGTGGTAAGCCTTCCGGCGATGCTGACAGCGGGTATCGTGCTGCACGCGCCCGCGGCGGTAGAGCGGGAAAAAACCTGTGTTTTACAGGTATATATGCTGGGATGGATGCCTGCCGCGCGTATGGAAGTACGTATTTCGGTGGAGGACCGGACGCATCCGGGCCAGGACTGTGAGCGGTGGCTTCACTTGCGGGGGGAGGCTCCTGCGTAATGGGAGCTGGACACTGCGCACTGCGCGGCACTGCGGTGCAGCGTGCGGCGTG
>ERZ1023979.225-NODE-225-length-23816-cov-9.235554_pt1 | contig 23816 bp, 24 predicted proteins | sample MGYA00380434_ERZ1023979 | MGnify/ENA primary metagenome ERZ1023979 (study PRJEB33179, sample SAMN07449056) | human gut metagenome | biome: Human-gut; feature: Human associated habitat; material: Faeces | host: Homo sapiens | place: India:Kasaragod | collected...
CAGCGCATCTGCCCGGCCAGCGGCATCAGCGCCAGCTACCTGATGTGGGCGGTGAAGATCTCGGTGGTGGACAAAATTATAAAAAAATACCTTATGCCCAGTGTGTATATCTCGAACCATATGCCGGACGCGGCGCGCATCAACGGCGAGGCGTTGGAGAATTATGAAAAATACGGTTTTTGAGGGGCCTGTCATGGAACTGAAAACAAACGCTTTCCGCGCCCGATTTGCGCCGGAGGCAAACAATTTCGTCAGCCTTGTAAACCTTGCGACAGGGGACGATTATATCAAAGCCGCGCCCCGCGGCCCTCTGGTGGAGCTGTACGCGCTGGCGGACGGAGAAAAGAAAAAGCTGCTGCCCGGCGTCCCGGGGAGGAGTGCAGGAGCAGGCTTTCTGGAGATATCCTATACGGAGTTCGGCGGTCTGCCCATTGGTATGACTGTGCGCTGTACGGCGGAAAACGACCGTCTGTGCATCCGTGCCCGGATGGAGAACCACAGTGCGGCGGATGTTGTGGAGGTACTGATGCCGCACATCGGCGGCGTCTATCTGGGCGAGGACTACGCCGATGACGCCATCATCTACCCACATCACGCGGGCGAGCGCACGCGCAACCCGGTAATGGGCTATGGTGTGAATAAAAAAGATTTCTGGCGCGCCAGCAGCGTTGCGTTCGGGGACATCTACCGCCGCGAGATCAACTACTGCGGCCTTGCGTCCATGAGCTGGATGTACTATTACGACGCCGAAAACGGCCTGTACATCGGCAGCCATGACGCGCGCTTCCCCGTGACGGGCGTCATAGCCGAAACAAGCGGAAGCGCCGAAGATCCGTGGATGGCCTTTGGCTTCCGCAAGCATTACCGCGTCCGTCCCGGGGAAAGCTATGAAACAGGGGAATATATTCTGGCCGTCACCACGAAGGACTGGCATTACGGCGCGCAGCTTTACCGCGCGTATATCGCGCCCTATTTGGATTTCGACCATAATCCGGCGTTTTTGGCGGACGAATGCGCGCTCAACCAATGCTACAATTTCAAGCGCACAGGCAATATCGAGCATACGTTCCGCGACATCCCGCAGATGTACGAAGAAGGCGCGGCCTGGGGCGTGCGCCACATGTTTCTGGCAAGCTGGAACCGTACGGGCTTCGACTCGTTCTACCCGGAATATTATCCGGACATGGAGCTGGGAAGCGCGATGGAATTCCGGCGCGGGCTGGAATACGTGCGGGAGCACGGCGGGTTTTCCACGCTGTACATCAACGCGCGGATTTTTGACGTGAAGTCGGATTTCCACAAGACCGTGGGCGAAAAAATGGCCGTCCGCAACGAAAAGGGCGAGCCGTACCGCGAGACCTACGGGCCGGAGCATTTCACGGTGAACTGCCCGTCCGACACACTCTGGCGGGATTACCTGCTGGACACTGCGGAATTCTGCGTCAAAGCCTACGGCTGTGACGGCATTTACCTGGACCAGCTGGCTTCTGCAGAGCCTTTCGCATGCTACTGTGCGGAACACAGCCACGAAAATATCGGTGAATTCAACAACGGCTATGTGTATGTGCTGCGCGAGCTGCTGCGCCGTCTGCGAAAGCACAACCCCAATGCGTATATCATGACAGAGAACTGCGGCGATATCTATGGCAGCTATACCTGGGGCAACCTGACCTGGAACGGCGCGGAATATGATGAATATTACAATGTGTTCAAATATACGTTCCCGGAATTCGTGCAGGTGAATATGGTGAACCCCCGCGGCTGGGAGACGGAAGATCGCGACCAGCGCCTGTGGTTCTACCGCGATATGCACCGTGCCGTTACATTGGGCAGCGTGCTGTGGATGGGCATTACCACCCGCATGCGTCCGCAGGACGGCGAATATCATATCTATGGCAGGAAGATGGCGCGGTTCCGCAGGGAACTGCAGCCGCTGCTCAAGGAAGCGCGCTTTTTGGACGACGCCTGGCTGGCGCCTGTGCCGGACTTCTGCTATGCGGCCTGCTGGCAGCTTGCGGACGGGCGCGGAATGGTGCTGGCGGCCAATGACACCGGCGCGCCCTGCATGCTGACGGTGCACGGCACGGCTGCGGACGGAGCCTGTACAGTGAAAGCTCCGGACGGGGATGCGCCCGGTGTGCGGCGGGACGGGGATGCTCTGCTGCTGGCTTTGCAGCCGGGACAGATATGCGGCGTTCTGTTCGACCGGTGAGAATGGTTCATCTGTACTCGTTCCGGCGGCGGGAAGATATACAAGGCTCCCATTTCCGGCATGTGCCGGGCAACGGGAGCCTTTTCGTCTGTGAGAGGAGCTGAATGGATTGTCTTTTACCGGAAATATGCCTGCGACACTTTTTTGGGAATGCCTGCTGCGTATTTTTCTGGCCGCGCTGTGCGGGCTTGTGATCGGCTTTGAGCGCAAAGCCCGCCTGAAGGAAGCGGGCGTGCGCACGCATCTGATCGTAGCGTTGGGCGCGGCGCTTATCACCATCGTTTCCAAATACGGTTTTTTTGACCTTGCACTGTTTGCCGAGGGCATCAAGGCAGATCCCACGCGTATTGCGGCCCAGATCGTGAGCGGGGTCGGCTTTCTGGGCGCGGGAATGATATTCATGCGGCACAGGACGCTTACCGGCCTTACAACGGCTGCGGGCATCTGGACGACGGCAGGCATCGGGATGGCGGTGGGCTGCGGGCTTTACGCGGTGTCTCTTTTTTCCACGGCGCTCGTCGTTCTTACGCAGCTGATGCTGCACCGGGATTACCGCTGGACGCGCGCGCCCGGATGTACGGCTGTGTGCCTGCGCACGCAGCCGGGCCCGTCCGGTCTGCGGCAGGCGCTGGCGGCCCTGGATGAGATGAAGGTGCAGGTGATAAACCTGGAGGCGAGCCACAAGCGCAGCGGCGTGCATTACGAGCTTTTTGTGCGGCTGCCGCCCGGCCTTGCGCAGGAGCGCCTGGGCGCGCAATTGGCGGCACTGGAAGAAGTTACCTACGTGGATATATGAAAGGAGAGGCTGCGCATGCGTATGACCGTATATGGAAATAACGCCACCTGCCCGGAGGCGGACGGCGCTTGCTCCTGTTTTTTGATCGAGGCGGAAGGCAGAAGGATATTGCTCGATATGGGGAACGGGAGCCTTGCCAAGCTGCAGAAAGACGTCGATCTCGCCGCGCTTGACCTGATCGCCATCAGCCATCTGCATTTTGATCATTTCGGAGACCTGTTCTGCGCGAAATATCAGCTCGAGTCCCGGCGGGCCTGCGGCGAGGCCATCCCCAGGATACCTCTGCTCACGCCGCGCCTTCCGGCGTGGGCACGGGCCGAGCTGTGCACCAACGATGTGTTTGAGCCGCATGTTATTGAGGACGGGCTGCGGTTCCGGATGGGGGATGCGGCGCTGGAGTTTATCGGCACGGTGCATCTGGTCGAATCCTATGGCGTTCGGTTGAAGGCGGAGGGAAGGACGCTGGCCTATTCGGGCGACGCGGGTGTGTGTCCGCAGCTTGCGCGCGTCGCCGCGGGCGCGGACCTGTTTTTGTGCGAGGCGACGCTGACGGAAGGGCCGTGTGCGGAAGAGGGACATCACCTGCGCGCCGCCACGGCGGGGCGTCTGGCTGCGGAAAACGGAGCAAAGCGCCTGCTGTTGACGCACTACCATACACCGCAGGCGCAGACTGTCCTGCGGGAGGCCCGCGCATATTTTGAACGCACAGAACTGACAGCCATAGGCAAGACCTGGGAGGTGGATTAAAGGGGACGGCCGCGTGTACGGCCTCGAATTGAAAAACGTTCTGCTTGTCCGGTGCACAGGCGTATGATAAAATAGAAACAGCCTTTAGGGTGTGTGGGCCGGGCGGTCCGCATAGACGTTTTATGGCTTTGCGGTACAAAGCTGCAAGAGCAGGAACGGGGAGGGACACGCATGGCGCGGAAAAGATGCGTACTTCGATGGGGCGCCGCCGTGGGACTGTACTGGGCCGCCTGTGCGGCCCACGTTTGGCGAACAGGCGGTCTTTTGGCGCTGGGACTGGCATGGAATATGCTGTTGGCGCTGCTGCCGCTGTGTTTTGCCTGCGCTGCCGGGCGGTGCCGCCTTTGGGCGGGACGTGCGGCGCTCGCTGTGCTGTGGCTGCTGTTTTTACCCAACACATTTTACATGCTCACGGATCTGATCCATACACCGCAAAATATGGAATGGGTAAACGCGGCGGATTGGACGGTGCGCCACAGCGAAAACGTGTCCGACTGGCTGCTGACGCTTCTGCTGGGCACGGGCGCCGTGCTGGCGGTGCTGCTGGGCCTGGAGGCCATGCGCGTATTCGGTGTATATTGCTGCGCCCATTGGCCGCGGCCCGCGGTATGGGCCTGTGGCGGGACGGTGCTGTTGCTGTGCGGCTTCGGAATGTACATCGGGCGTTTTTTGCGGCTGAACAGCTGGGATATATTGCATCCGCTGGCGCTGCTGCGGCGCGTTTGGGTTTCAATGGGCGCGTTTCAGCTGCAAGTGACCCTGCTGTTTGCAGGAGCGGTTTTTTTGCTGTGGCTTGCATATGGTGCGCTGCGGCCTGTGGACGGGGAGAAGCAGGAGAATAAGGAATCAGATGCATTGTCAACTTAGAATTAAAAATGAGTTGACAATGCGTTTTTTTCGTTTATAATAAATCCAGACACCTTTTCTGCAGAAAGAAGTGTACCGGACAATGACAACCAAAGAACGAATTTTGGCGCTGCTGGAGGAGAACCGCGGCACGCCGCTCTCCGGCGAGGTGCTGGCGGAAGAGCTGGGCGTTTCCCGTACGGCGGTATGGAAGGCCATCAAGGATCTGCAAAAGGCCGGGCATGCCATCGCCGCCGCGCAGAACAGAGGCTATACGCTGGATACGGACAGCGAGGTGCTGTCCGAGCAGGGCGTGCGGCTGTTTTTGCGGAACAAATCGCTCAACCTCGTGGTGGCACAGGAGCTGGAATCCACCAATCTCACGGCAAAGCAGATGGCTGCCGCGGGCGCGCCGCACGGCACGCTGGTGGTGGCGGATTCCCAGACCGCGGGCCGCGGGCGGAGGGGGCGCAGCTTTGCGTCGCCGCCGGGCACGGGGCTCTACCTCTCAATGGTGCTGCGCAGTGCGCTGCCCATGCAGAGCGCGGTGCTTGTCACCAGCGCCGCGGCGGTGGCGGTGTGCCGTGCCGTGGAGCGCGCGGCGGGCAAGCGGCTGGACATCAAGTGGGTGAACGACCTGTTTTACCGGGGCAAAAAGTGCTGCGGCATCCTGACGGAGGCGGCGGCGGACGTGGAAACCGGCGGCGTAGACTATCTGGTGGTGGGCATCGGGCTGAATCTGCTTCCGCCGGAGGGCGGCTGGCCGGAGGAACTGTCAGAGATCGCTGCGGCCGTTTTCACCCCCGGTGAGCACGTGGGGCGCTGCCGCATTGCTGCGGCCATTGCGGATGAGCTTCTGGCCCTTTGCACCGCGCTGCCGGATACGTCTTTCATGGCGGAATACCGCGCGCGCAACCTGGTGCCCGGCCGGGACGTGGACGTCATTCAAAACGGCGAACGCCGGCCGGCCCATGCCCTTGCCATCACCGATGACGGGCATCTGCTGGTGCGCCTGCCCGACGGCGGGCAGGAGGAGCTTTCGTTCGGGGAAGTCAGCATCCGGTTTCAATAAAGCCGGGCCGCAGCGGCACGGTGAAAAATGAAACTGCCGTTCCGCGGCCGGCACATGCCTTGTGCCCGCCGCGCGGCATTGCGGAAAAAGAGGGAATGACATGAAACGGAAAATTGCGACAAAGGACCTTGTTTTGACCGCGCTGTTTGCGGCGCTTACCGCTGTGCTGGCGCAGATCCAGCTTCCCATCGGCCCGGTGCCGTTCAACCTTGCGGTGTTCGGCGCGTTTTTGGCGGGCATGCTGCTTGAGCCTGCATGGGCCGCGGCCTCCATGGGGGTATACATGCTGCTGGGCGCGGTGGGAATCCCCGTGTTCGCGGGTTTTATGGGCGGCCCTGCGGTGCTTTTGGGCAAGACGGGCGGTTATGTGATCGGATACATTTTCATTGCTCTGGCCACAGCGCTGGCCGTCAAACGTTCGGGCAAGCTGCCTGTGATCGGGGCCGCAATGCTGGCGGGACTGCTCGTCTGTTACGGGTTCGGCACCGCATGGTTCATGGCCGTCACCGGGGCGGATCTTGTTTCGGCGCTGGGCTGGTGCGTGCTGCCCTTCATTGTGCCGGACGTGTGCAAGGGCGTGCTTGCGTGTGTTCTGGGCCGTCTGTTGGCGTGCCGTCTGGCAAAATCGGGCGTAGCGTAAGGGCCCTGCGGGAAGCAAAATTCCGAAACCGGATAGACCAAGCGGAGCCGCATATCCTGTCAGGATATGCGGCTCCGCTTTTGCGTCTTGTGCTTCGTATTCGGCGGCTCAATGCTTTTTACGCCGACCGTTCCGCCGCCCGGCAGGGGAAACGGAGGAGGGGGCGCCGCTGTTTTCCTCTGTTTTAGAAGGCGACACGCTTTGCGCAGGCGCCGGCTCTTTTGGTTCCGCCTGCGCGGCTGTTTCAGACGGAGAAGCGGCGGCTGCGGCCGCTTTATCGGAAAAGGCCGCAGCTTCGCCGTACGGGGAACAGCCGTCCGTACCGTCCGGCCTGCCGGAGGCGTGTGCGTTTTCCACTGCGCCGGACGTGCCTGCGGGTGCTTTTGGCACAGGCGCGGTGTCCGGGATGCCGGTGGAGACGCCGCACGGTTCCGGTGTTTCCGGCGCTGCGGCGCACGCCCCGCAGGCCTTGTTCGCATCCGCACTGGATACGTCTGCGGGCGTACAGGGCAGTGCATCCAGCTCCGCCGCATGCTCCGTATCTCCGCCGTCGTTTTCGCCGCAGGTCTCCGCTGTTCCGAACACCTCCATCCTGGCGGCAGGCGCGGCGCCATTTCCCGCGGCCGCGCTGCCCGGAAAGGTGAGCGTCACGGTGAACGTGTCGCCCTGTACGCCGACCTCCAGCCCGCCGCCGAAATTCTGCATGAAGGACTGCGCGATGGAAAGCCCCAGGCCGCTGCCCTCGGTGGTGCGGCTGGCGTCTCCCCGCACAAAGCGCTGGAGCACGTCGTTCGGGGCGAAGTTCATTTCGTAGGACGCGGTGTTCGTCAGCGTCAGGCGGGTGGCGATGTCGCCCCGGGAGACCTCCAGATAAATGCGCGTGCCCACCAGCGAATAGCGCAGCGCATTGTCCAGGATGTTTTGCAGCACGCGGTACAGCTTGCCGCTGTCCGCCTGCACGATGGCGCTCTCCGGCATTGTCGCCTTTACCGGAACGCCTGTATGCCGGATGGAGTCGTTCATATCACCCAATGTCTGGCGCACGGCCATTACAAGGTCCAGCGGTTCGATGGCCAGCGCTTCGCTGCCGCTGGTGGCCTTGGCCAGCGTGAACAGGTCCGCCACAGTGGTGGCCAGCCGTTCGGACTTCTGCCGCAGGATGAGCACATAGTCCCGTGTCCCGGCGGGCAGGTCGTCCTGCTTTTCCAGAAGGTCCAGATAGCCGATGATGCTTGTGAGGGGCGTTTTCAGGTCGTGGGAGACATTTGTGATGAGGTCCAGCTTCATGCGTTCGCTTTTCATCTGGGCAGCCACGCTTTCCTGCAGATGGGCGCCGATGTCCGATACGGCCTTGGAAGCAGCGTACAGGCTGCTGTCCTCGGGAACGCAGACAGGCGCGGGGTCGCCCTTTGCGGCAATATCAAGCTGGCGCAGAAGTGCGTCGAAGCTCTGTGCGTCCCGATAAGAGCGCCATACAAGATATCCGGCGCCTGTCGTCACCACAAAAATGGCGAACATGGCGAAGGCGGTATAGCGCCCTGAGCCGAACCAACGCGCATTGCCTACGCCCAGAAGCTGATTGCTGAGAATGAGATAGGAAAGCACCACAAGCCCGGCCATGACTCCGCACACCCACAAAATACGATAGACCCACGCACGCCCGGCGGGATAATGGACGTTGAGATGGTTCTCGCCCGTGAGGATGCTCCGCAGCGCGCGCCCGGCAAAGCGCGCCGCCCGGCAAAGCGTTGGCCAGACGCGGGCCAGCAGGCTGTCGGCGATGAGACGCCCGGCCTTCCATTTGCGCGCCAACGCCAAAAGGCACAGCAGCATCACGCCGCCGCCCGCGGTGCCGATGCCCGCGATGACCACATCCACAGCGCCCAGAGACAGCCCGAGCGCCATTCCCAGCAGAGGCGTGAACAGGATCACCGCAGCCAGCACCTCGGTGGGCAGCGCGCCGGATTCTCCCAAAAGAATCTCATCCGAGCCCGGTACGCGCCCGGTGCGCACGAACAGGAACACCGTGCAGCCAATGCACACCGCACAGCTCAGCAGCAAAAGCAGGATCCCCATTGCGCCGGAAAAATTCGGGCATATCACAAATGCCAGCACAGGGTTCGTCGCCAATACCAGCGCAAACGCCGCCATCTGCCCAAACGACGCTTTATTGCGCCTTTTCCATCTTGTATCCAAGTCCCCACACCACCTTCAGATATTTGGGATTTTTCGGGTTGATCTCGATTTTTTCGCGGATGCGGCGGATGTGTACCATCACGGTGTTTTCCACGCTGAAGCCAGGCTCGTTCCACACCCGTTCGTAGATCTCCTCCGCGTTGTAAACGCGGCCGGGGTTCTGCATCAGCAGCGCTACGATGCGGTATTCCGTGGCCGTCAGACGCACGGGCGCGCCGTCCACGGTCAGCTGCTTTTCGTCCAGGTCCAGCGAAAGGCCGCCCAGCGTCACCACATTTTCCCGGGCGGGCGCGCCCGCCAGCGTGCCCAGCGCCAGATAGCGGCGCAGCATCGCTTTCACGCGGGCCACCAGCTCCATGGGATTGTAGGGCTTGGTGATGTAATCGTCCGCGCCGATGGCCAGCCCCGCGATCTTATCGGCGTCCTCGGTCTTGGCGCTCAGCAGCAGGATGGGCACGTTCTTTTCCTTGCGGATCTGCATGGTGGCGGAAAGGCCGTCCATGCGCGGCATCATCACGTCCAAAATCATCAGCTGCACATCGTGGGTGTGCAGCGCGTCCAATGCCTCCAGTCCGTCGTAGGCGCGCAGCACGGTGTAGCCCTCCAGCTCCAGCAGCGCCGCAATGGCTCCTACGATCTCACGGTCGTCGTCCACGACAAGAATCTTTGTCTGTTCCATATCCGCATCCTCCCGTTGCTTGTATGATACCGCCTGATTATAAATTCCGGCAGGGGAAAACCCTTACGATTTCCTTAAAAATACGCCTTGTCACAAAAACACCGCCCATCGCAGGATAGGCGGTGTTTTCGCAGTTATTCTGCCGGCGCGGAAGCCGGGTCCGTGGTTGTGCTTTCCGAGGCGGAACCGCTCTGTGCGGGTGCCACGCTCTCGGGCAGAGCCGAGGCCACATTATCCATCACCTGGTCCTGCGGGGCAACAGGCGCCTGCGCTCCACCGGAAGAGACGGAACCCGTCTGGCTCTCTGCTTTCATCTCGCTTTCGGTAATGGCTGTCAGGTAATACGCGTCGCCGCTTCTCGTAAAGATATAATCCATATATTTCGCCGGTTCCAGCTTGGTGGGGTCGAACACGATCTCGCCGCTGCCGTACAGGTCCAGATACCCGACGGGCACGCGCTTGGTGCTGCCTTCGCGCCGGATCTGCATCACGCGCGGCGAATAGTTGCCGTTCACGCTGGTGATGGGCAGCAGGTAGGCGTTCTTTTCCGGCACATACTGGAACGTCAGCCCGTTGTCGGTGAAGGTCTCGTAATTGAAATGAAAATCCGGCCCGTACAGCGAGGCCACGGCGCGGTCGATATCCAGTGTGGGCAGGTACATCGCGCCCACCTCGTCGCGCTCGTAGGTGTCCAGACTGTCGCTGTTTTGCTGGATAACGGACCAGATGGCCGCGTCCAGCAGGCGCGCGCGGTTTGCGCTTTCCAGTGAATCAAAAGGCTCCGGGTCCAGCGAGACAAGCGTTTGCAGCCGCAGCTCGAATTCCTCTTTTTCCTCGGTGTCGTCGAACAGGCTGGCTGTCAGGCGCACGCCGCCGGAAATGACGCTTGCCAGCCCAATGACGACCAGGACACACACCACCGCGCCCAGCACCTGCCGCAGCCTGCGGCGGCGGCGCAGCGCGTGGCGCGCCTTTTCGGCTTCGTTTGAAGTTGCCATATCGGTACTCTCCTTGTTGAAAGCGGGGCGTTCAGCGCACTTGTCCGTTGCCCCGGATGATATATTTGTAGCTGGTCAGCTCGGCCAGGCCCATCGGCCCGCGCGCGCCCAGCTTCTGCGTGGAAATGCCCATTTCACAGCCCAGCCCGAATTCGCCGCCGTCCGTAAAGCGCGTGGAGGCGTTCACATATACGGCGGCCGAATCCACGGCCGCGCAGAATGCGTCCGCCGCGGCGGCGTCTTCGGTGACGATGGCCTCGCTGTGGCCCGTGGAGTGGGCCGCGATGTGCGCGGCCGCGTCCTGCACGCTGTCCACGACCTTTACGGCCAGGATGTAATCCAGAAATTCGGTGTCGAAATCCTCCGGCCCGGCGGGCGTGCCGGGAATGACGGCCGCGGCGCGGGGGCAGAGCCGAAGCTCCACCTGTTTGCCGGCCAGACGCGCGGCCAACGCGGGCAGGAACGCTTGTGCAACGTCCCGGTGAACCAGGCAAACCTCGGCGGCGTTACACACGGACGGACGGCTCGTTTTCGCGTTGTATACGATGTCCAGGGCTTTTTGCAGGTCGGCCGCGGCATCCACATAAATATGGCAGATACCCGTGCCTGTTTCGATGCAGGGCACCTTGGCGCTGTCCACGCAGGCGCGGATGAGGCCCTTGCCGCCCCGGGGGATCAGCAGGTCCACAAAGCCGCGGGCCTCCATCAGGTGGGCGGCACTGGCGCGGGAGGTATCCTCCACCAGATTCACCAGCGTGCCGGGCGCTCCGCAGTGCTCCAGCCCCGCGCGCAGCGCGGCGACAACGGCTGTATTGGAGCGGATGGCCTCCTTGCCGCCGCGCAGGACGCATACGTTGCCGCTCTTCAGGCAGAGCGCGGCGGCGTCTGCCGTCACATTGGGGCGGCTCTCGTAGATAATGGCAATCACGCCCATGGGCACGCGAACCTTGCGGATGACGAGCCCGTTGGACCGGGCTGTCTCGCTGAGGAGCTCGCCCACCGGGTCCGGCAGTGCGGCGACGGCGCGCATGCCCTCGGCCATGCTTTCCACGCGCGCGGGCGAGAGAGAGAGACGGTCGATCATGACAGGGGCGATCACGCCGCGCGCGGCCTCCACATCCGCGGCGTTGGCCGCGAGGATATTATCGGCGTGGTCCAGCAAAGCCTGGGCCATGGCCTCCAGCAGACGGTTTTTCTCAGCGGTGGAAAGTGCGGCCGCGGCCGGTTTTACGGCGCGGGCGGCGCAAAGCAGATCGGCGGTGGTCATGTCGGTTTCCTCCTTTAAAACGGGGCGTTCAATGGGCGCGGCGCGTCAAGCCTGGGCATTCCCCAGAAAGCGTGTGCCCACCGGCTTTCCCTCAACGATGTCATACAGGCAAAGCGGGTTCGCGCCGTTGGCAATGACCATGGGGATGCCCCGCTGTGTCACACGGCGCGCGGCGCGCAGCTTCGTCACCATGCCGCCCGTGCCCTGGCCGGAGCCCGCGCCCCCCGCCAGCGCTTCAATGTCCGGCGTGATGGCGGCGACCTCACGGATGAGCACCGCGCCCGGGTCTTTGTGCGGGTCGGCGGTGTACAGGCCCTCGATGTCGCTGAGCAGCACCAACAGGTCCGCTTCAACGCTGACGGCCACAATGGAGGCCAGCGTATCGTTGTCGCCCAGGGTGGAAACCTCTGCGATCTCGGCTGTGGAAACCGTGTCGTTTTCATTGATGACAGGAATAGCGCCCAGCTGCAGCAGGCGCTGAAGCGTCGTTTCCACGTTGTGGCGGCGCATTTTGTCCTCGATGTCCGCCGCCGTGAGCAGCACCTGCGCCACGGTGTGGTTGTATTCGGTAAACAGCTTGTCGTAGGTGTACATCAGCTCGCATTGGCCCACGGCCGCGGCGGCCTGCTTGGTGGCCATGTCCGAGGGGCGCGCCCCGAGCTGCAGCTTGCCCACGCCCATGCCGATGGCGCCCGAGGAAACCAGCACGATCTGGTGCCCGGCATTCTGCAGGTCCGCCAATGTTTTGCACAGTGTTTCCACCAGGCGGATGTTCAGACATCCGGTTTTGTGGGCAAGCGTGGAAGTGCCCACCTTTACGACGACTCGCATCAAAAAAAGCCCCCAACCCATTCATACTTTCCCCAGCGCGGGCCAAATCTACCCGCGCGCACAGCCGTGCTGCCGCGTAAGCGCGCAGCCGCGGCAGCGGCGGTTTTGGGGTTATTATAGCATGACGCCGCGAAGCGGCCCCAACAAAACCGCACGTGCTGCGGTTTTGCATGCTGCAATGTTCCCAAAACCACGCGCGGGAGCGCGTAAGCGCACAGGGTGCGCGCAGCCGCGGCAGCGGCGGTTTTGGGGTTATTATAGCATAAAAAAATCCGGAAAGCAAAAAATCCTTTGACGGAGGGAAGAATACTTATTATAATGAGCTGTAAGCGGCAGCAAGGCAGCTTATACATTATAAAAGTAATATAGAAAGAGGTGTCCGCCATGCGCCGGATGAGCATGAACACGGCGGGAACGGCGCGCGTTGGCGCCGCCGGTTTTATGAACGGACAAAGAGCGGAATGCGCCGCTGTACGGCGGCACGCCGGCATGAAGGAGAATTATGACCGAAGAACCGATCAAAGTAGTATTGTTTGCCGCGGATTGCGGCGGATATGACATTGAGCGCAGCATGGAAGAACTGGCCGCCCTGGCACAGGCAAACGGCATGGAAGCCGTGGCGGAGGTGGTGCAGAAGCGCGAAACTCCGGAGGCGGCCACATTTTTGGGTGAAGGCCGCCTGGCCGAGGGCCGGATGCTGTGCCTCAACTTGGGCGCGGAGTGCGCCGTGTTCGACGCCGAGCTGTCCGGCAGCCAGATCCGAAATCTGGAGGAGCTGCTGGAGGTGCAGGTCATAGACCGCACCATGCTGATTTTGGAGATATTCGCGAGCCGGGCCGTGACGAATGAAGGCAAACTGCAAACGGAGCTTGCCACGTTGCAGTACCGTCTGCCCCGTCTGGCGGGCCTTGGCGCCAGCCTGTCCCGTCAGGGCGGCGGCGGGGGCGGCGGCGCAGGCGCCCGCCGCGGCGCGGGCGAAAGCAAGCTGGAATACGACCGCCGCCATGTGCGCCGCCGCATCGACGCGCTGCGCGAACGCCTGGAAGAGCTGGAGCGCCGCCGTGCCGAAACGCGCAAGAGCCGCGAAAAGAGCGGTGTGCCCGTGGTGGCGCTGGTAGGGTATACCAATGTGGGGAAATCCAGCCTGCTGAACCGCCTTTGCGGCGCGCAGGTGCTGGAGGCCGACATGCTGTTTGCAACGCTGGACCCGACGGCCCGCCGTTTGACGCTGCCCTCGGGGCTGGGCTGTGTGGCTGTGGACACCGTGGGCTTTGTAAGCCGGCTGCCGCACAATCTGGTGCAGGCGTTCAAAAGCACGCTGGAGGAGGCCGCCTTTGCGGACGTGATTCTGAAAGTATGCGACGCTTCGGACCCGGAGGCGGCCGCGCAGCTGGCCGTGACGGACGACGTGCTGGGCGAGCTGGGCTGTGGAGATATCCCGCAGATCGTTGTGTACAATAAATGTGACCGTGTGGAGAACGCGGCGCTGTTCGATACTTCGGCCGTGCGCACCAGCGCGGTGACGGGCGAGGGGCTGGACGCGCTGCTGGCACGCTTGGACGCCGCGCTGGCGGGCCGCGTGCGGCGCATCGCGGTGCTGCTGCCCTATGATAAACTGGGCGAGGCTGCGCCCATGCGGGAGAATGGCACTGTTCTAACCGAGGAATACCGACCCGAGGGCGTGTATCTGGAAGGCATTGTCAAAACGATGGATCTGCACCGTTTTACGCCGTATCTGGTCTGAGGCGGATAAAACGGCCCGCGCCGCCGAAAAGGGGCGCGGGCCGCAATTTTTATACACAAAGCAAAAAGCGCTGCTTGGCGGCAGCGCTTTTTGCATAGAGGGGTGGGAAAGTATAAATAAGTTTGGTGTAATCAAATTCAGTAGCTTTAGTATACTCCTTTTGCTTTATTTGTCAAAAGACGAAAGCGGAAAAATGCTTAATAAAAACATTTACAAACGAAAAAATTCATTATATAATTAAGAAAACCGCGAAAGTGGATTCAAATTATTTATTTTATAACTTTTCTTTGAAAAACAGCTTTAAAACATTAAGATTTTACCATTGGAGGCTTGTCCCGCATGGATGAACTGGACCGCAAAATACTGCGCCTGCTGTTGGCCGACGGCCGTATGACGGTGAAGGATATCGCCCGCCAGGTATCGCTGACAAGCCCGGCTGTGAGCGAGCGCATCCGCCGTATGGAAAAGACGGGCGTGATCGCAGGCTACACCGTAGTGCTGGGCGACGCCGAGCCGAAAAGCCATATCGACGCGCTGATCAGCATTTCCGTCGCTCCGGCCGACAGGCAGTATTTCATCACGATGGTGGAGAATCAGCCCGGCGTGGCGCAATGCTTTCATGTTACGGGCAGCCACAGCTTTATTGTGAAGGTGAGCTGCGCGGGCATCCATGAGCTGGAGCACCTGATCAACCGTTTTCAGAAGCTGGGGCAGACGAGCACCCAGATCATTTTATCCGCGCCGGTGGACCGGCGCTTTACTTTGGATGTGCATGAGCACGGAAAGGACCCGGTATGATCTGCGAGAAATGCGGCGAACCCATTGCGCAGGACGCGCTGTATTGTGAAAATTGCGGGGCGCGCGCGGCGCTGCAGGCGGACGCGGCGCAGAGCGCGGAGCAGGCGCAGAACGCGGAGCAGGCGCGTTCCGCGTCTGCGCGGGAAAGCATGCCTTTGGACGAAGGCGGAAGCCTAGAGCAGGAAAACCCGGCGCCGGAGGATGCTGCCCGGCCCGGGAGGAAGCGCCGCCGCGCAAAGCGTGAAAAAATGCCGCCGCCTGCTGAATCCCCCGTCCCGCCGGAAGATATGGTTCCCCTGACAACAGGGCAATGTGTGGGTATCCTGCTGGCCCTCTGCGTACCGGTGCTCAACCTTGTTCTGATGCTGAAATGGGCTTATGCGGCCCGGGGCAACGAGAGCCGACGGAGCCTGGCGCGTGCGGGACTGATCCTCACGGGCGTGTGTATCGGGGCATCCATCGTGGTGCTGGCGGCCGTTACCTTTGCGGTGTCCATGGGGCTGGTATCTGTGGGCGGTGTGGTTTGAGCATGCTGCGCGCGGGAGAAAAGGAGCGTTCTGAAGAATGATTGTACGAAATGAAAAAGAAACCGACCACAGGCATGTGGAAGAGCTCATAAGAAAAGCGTTTTACAACCTTTATGTGCCCGGCTGCACCGAGCATTATCTGGCGCGGGTCATGCGCGGCCACGAGGTCTTTATTCCGGAGCTGGACCTGGTGCTGGAACTGGACGGCCGGGTGATCGGCAGCATTCTGTACACAAAGGCGAAGCTTTCCGACGCGGCGGGGAAGGAAAAAGAGATCCTCACGTTCGGCCCCGTCTGCATCGCGCCGGAATATCAGCGGATGGGCTATGGCAGGCGGCTTATGGAAACGTCTTTTGAAAAAGCGGCCGCGCTGGGCTATGACGTTATCGTTATTTTCGGCAGCCCGGCGAACTATGTGTCCCGAGGCTTTAAAAGCTGCAAAAAGTTCAACGTCTGCGCGGATAACGGACGTTACCCCGCGGCCATGCTGGTGAAGGAACTTGTTCCCGGCGCGCTGGATGGGCGCAAATGGGTCTATCGCGATAGCCCTGTGATGGCGTTTTCAGAGGAAGAAGCCCAAAGATATGACGATACTTTGGAAAAGCTGGAGAAAAAATGGCAGCCCTCGCAGGAGGAATTTTATATTTTATCCCATTCCTTTGTCGAATAGGACAGAGCATATGCCGCCGGATGCGTGCAGGCTGCGGAGGTGTTTCGCTGCGTTGAACAAGGCATAAACATAAAAGTGAAAGAGGCGCCCGGGGAAGCAGCCGGCGGTGGTAAAGCCATGCGGCTTTGCCAAGCAAAATGCGCGCCGCAAAAAGAAGAGCGGATGCGCCCGCAGGCTCCGTTCGTAAAGCAGTTGGGCGGAAAAGCAAAGTTTTTTGACAAATTGAAACGCCGGAACGGCCTGCGGGCCGTCCCGGCGTTTTTCTGTTTCAGATGCTGCGGCGCGCCCGCGCTTAAAACGCGATTTCGTCCTCGGCGTCATCCGTCTCTTCCGCTGCGGCGGTTTCTTCCGCCGCAGGTTCCTCGTGGCTGAAATCCTCGCTGAACAGGAGCTGCTCATATTCATCCAGCTCGGCCTCGCGGCGGCGCAGATACATATAAGCGGCAGTCAGCGCGCCGGCAATGGCGGCGAAGAACACCAAAATGGCTGCAAAAGTCGATTTTTTCATGGTGATAACGTCCTCCTTTTGGGGGCGCAGGGCTTCCCGCACCCGTTTTTCTATTTTTTTGCCGGTGCGGTAGGCCTCTCCCGCGGCCAGAGCGGTTTGGGCCGCCCCAAGTGCAAGCCTCGTCAGTTTTGACGCCAGAAAAAGTCCCATCCGCACCCTCCTGCACACCGATTTTCACTTACGCTTATTATATCCGCTTTCCGGCCGGTTTACAAGTATTTTTTCAACGCCGGACGGTATGCCTTGAACGCGCCCGGCAGTGTATACACTTCGTCCACTTCCGCGCGCCCGGCCCAGACACAACCCGGCGGAGGCGCGCAGCTTTGCGCGGCGCAGGCAAACCCGTCCATCTCCCACACAAGATGGCTGAACACATGCCGGGCGGGCGACAAAGGCTCCACGGCGCGGGCTGTGACGCCGAGCGCCGCCAGGGCCTGCTCTGTTTGCATGGCGCTGCGCGCGCCCTCCAGCAGCACGGGCTGCCACAGCCCCGCCAGAAGCCCCTTCTGCGGGCGCTGCTGCAGCAGGACGCGCCGGTTTTCCATATCCAGCACCAGCGCCACGGTCCAATGCTGCGTTCTTTTTGCAGCGGGCGGCGCCTTTACGGGCAGTGTCTCCTGCACGCCCAGGGCGCGGGCCGCACACAGCCCGCGCAAGGGACATTCGCTGCACAGGGGCGCGCCGCCCGGCAGGCACACCAATGCCCCCAGCTCCATCAGCGCCTGGTTGTAGTCGCCGGGGCGCTCCGGCGGCTGCAGCTCCATCACGCGGGCTGTCAGGTCTTTTTTTACGTCAGGCCTGGTCACATCGCGCCCATCGTTCAGGATACGGGCGAACACCCGCAGCACGTTGCCGTCCACGGCGGGCACGGGCAGACCAAAGCTGATGGAGGCGATGGCGCCCGCTGTATATGCGCCTACGCCCGGCAGCTTCAGCAGCGCGTCATAATCGGCGGGCAGCGCGCCTCCGTGCTGCTCCATTACGATCTGCGCGGCCTTTTGCAGATTCCGCACACGGCTGTAATAGCCCAGGCCCTCCCACAGTTTGTGCAGGCGCTCGGGGTCGCAGGCGGCAAGGTCGGCCACTGTGGGCAGCTCGGCCATGAAGCGTTCAAAGTAAGGCAGCGCGGCCGAGACTCTCGTTTGCTGCAGCATGATCTCGCTTACCCAAACGCGGTAGGGCGTGGAGACCGTGCGAAACGGCAGAGTTCGTTTGTTCTGTTCATACCACCGCAGCAGCGGCGGCGCGATATCGGGAAGTGTCATTGCCAGTCTCTCCAGTGCTCGGCCAGCCAGCGGGCCACGCCGTTTTCCGTGTTGGCGCCGATGACGCGTGTAGCGGCGGCGCGCGCTTCGGGCACGGCGTTGGCCACGGCGCAGCTCTCCGCGGAGATGCGGAACATCGGTACGTCATTGATGTTGTCCCCAAAGCTGACGATGCGCCGCGCGCCCGTCATCTCCATCACGCGGGCCAGTGCGCTGGCTTTGGTGCAGCCTTCGGGATAGATTTCCAGCAGGCAGCCGCCGCTGCCGTATTCGTCGGAATAATAGTAGCAGATAAGCCCGGGAATGGCCGAAAAGATATCGTAAAACGCGCGGGCTTCCTCTGCGCCGGGCAGCGCAAGAAGGAACATCAGCGTGTCGCCGCCCGCAAGCGCTTCGGGATAGTGTTCCACCTGCACAAAGGTCTTATACGGCGAATGGATGCGGCTGGAAACGAACGACCGCTCAAAATCGCAGGCGAATTCTTTGTAATACACATACAAATGGCCGCCTTTGACGCTGTAAGCAAGCGCCTCCTGGCCCGTGCGCTCCAGCACCGCGCACACGGCGGCGGCCGTTTCCCGCGCCAGTGGCGTGGCGGCAAGGCAGCGCGTGTGCGCAACATCGTAAATCATCGTACCCGTCATCAGCACAGCGGGCGTGCGAAGGCCCAGCGGCCGCAGCAACTCCACCACCGTGGCGGGGCTGCGGGCCGTGGCCACGGCAAGCTGAAGCCCTTCGTCCAGCATAGGGCGCAGCAATGCCGCGCTTTCCTGTGAAATGCGCGCGTCTGCGCCCAGCAGCGTGCCGTCCAGATCCGTCACAAACAGGGTGGACAAGCCGCCCGCCCCCCTTTCTTCAGCAATTTTTTCTGTTCTGCCATATTTCCAAGCTCGCACTTCGCGTACCGCTCACGTTCACTAAGAAATATGGTATCTATGCCGCTAAGCGCATGCTTCGCCTGCGGCTTGTATTCGCCAACCGGACATATTATACCATGATGCCGCGCAGCGGCCTCAACAAAACCGCATTCACTGCGGTTTTGCATGGTTCAATGCTCTCAAGCCCATGCGCAAAAGCGCATCGGCGCACGAAGTGCGCGCAGCCGCGCAAGCGGCGGGCTTGAGGTTATTATACCATGGCGCCGCGAAGCGGTCTCAACAAAACCGCGCCTGCCGCGGTTTTGCATGGTTCAATGTTCTCAAGCCCATGCGCAAAAGCGCATCGGCGCACGAAGTGCGCGCAGCCGCGCAAGCGGCGGGCTTGAGGTTATTATACCATGGCGCCGCGAAGCGGTCTCAACAAAACCGCGCCTGCCGCGGTTTTGCATGGTTCAATGTTCTCAAGCCCATGCGCAAAAGCGCATCGGCGCACGAAGTGCGCGCAGCCGCGCAAGCGGCGGGCTTGAGGTTATTATACCATGAAAACAGAGGGAAGAGAAGCAGCGCGTTCAGCCGTAAAATAAAACGGGCGGCACAAAATGTGCCGCCCGCAGCGGTTCAGGAGAAGCCGCACGCTCTTAGTACGGTTTTTCCACCAGCCGCGCCTTTTCCAGCAAAAGGACGACGGCAGGCAGCAGCACGAGCTGGATGACGATGCCCGGCAGCGCTGTTACGAACGCGCCCGAAACAAATACCGCGAAGGAATAATTTCCGGCGGAGAAGATGAGCGCGTTCATCACGCCGTATACAAGGCGGCCGATGAGCATGGCGCTCACGAGCTGGATGTACAGGTCCAGCGGGCGCTTACCCGTGCGCACGAACCGGCGCAGCACGCCCGCCGCAAGGCCGTAGGCGGCCAGCTCGCACAGCATGCTGGGCAGATAAGCCATCGGCGGCATGCCGGTGATCATGCTGGAGAGCAGGGGAGTGAGAATACCGGACAGCAAACCGTAGACCGGACCGCAGACGAGCCCGCACAGCAGCACGGGGATATGCATGGGCAGCAGCACGCTGCCGGCATTGGGGATGCTGTGGAACGCCACGGGCAGAACAACGCCCAGCGCCACGCACAGCGCGGCCAGCACCAGTTGTTTTGTGTTGAACTTCGATTTTGTCATAAACGATCCCTTTCCTCACAGAAAAAAGCCGCGAAAACAAGGCCCTGCTTCATGCGGGGCGCGTGCCTTCGTGGCTTTCTGGTTTTTATGATGATGGATGCACGCGTGTGCATGCAAAGCCGCACGGGCGGCCGGGACGCCGGGGAGATGCGCGCCTTCATGGCGGCGGTTCCCTGTTATTATAGCAGACGATGCGGACGCTGGCAAGTATTTTGTGCGCGGGGCCAGTCAGGCGAACGGGGTGGTGTCCAGTGTCAGATCTGCAAGCGCCTGCACCGCGTGGGCCTTAAAATAGGTTTCCTCCAGCGGAATCCAGCGCGCTTCAAATACGGCCCAGGAATCCGCGCCGCCCCGGGCTGTCAGCCGGGCGCGCTGTACCGCCTGCGCGCAGGTGACGAACACCGAGGCCGTATAATGCCCGCGCAGGGACGGATGCAGAGAATAGCTGCCCTCCACAACGGCAAAGGACGCGGCGGGAATTTCCACAGCGGAGCCGGGCACGCCTGCGGAGCAGTCGAAAGGGCAAAAACGCACGGGTTGTCCGGCTGCAAACGGCTCCAGCGCCTCGCGCAGGAAACGCTCATGGTGCACATTTTCGCCGGGCTGGGCCAGACGTTCCGGCGTGCGCAGTTCCGGCGGCAGAAAAAAGTCGTCCATGTGAAAGACCGGACATCCGAACACCTGCGCCATATGCGCGGCCAACGTGCTTTTTCCGCTGCCGCAGCGCCCGTCGATGGCCAGCAGCGCATGGCCGCCGGGGAAAACGGATTCCAAAACGCGCTGGGCCAGCAGCAGAGCGGGCCAGGCGTCTGCATAACACCGGCGCACCACGCGGTAGTGGGGCGCATATTGCTCCCGGTACGCTGCGCTGTGGTGTACGGCCGGGCAGCCTGCGGCGCGCAGAGTCCCGGTCTGCCGCCGCAGGGTCTGTGCGTCCCGTGGCGGCAGCACGGCGTCCGCCCAATGCGCCAGGCCGTCCAGCACGGCGGCGAAACAGGCGGTTTCCCCCTTGTGTTCACGAGCCGTGGCGCAGAATACGCGCCCCAAAAGGCGCAGCGCCTCACGGCTCCACACGCCGTTCAAATAGATGCGGCACAGCCCGTTGCCGATATCCTCGACACAGCCCGGCAGAGCGGCGCCCTTTACATGCTCCGGCACGGCGTCCGCGCCGGGGAGCCCGGCGGCCCGGGTATATTCCTCCATCAGGTGCCGTCCGGCGGTTTCCGGCGCGGGGGCCGTGTGGCCGCACCCGAATTCCCGCTGGTACAGCAGTTTGTAATAATCCTGCGGCTGCATCTCCGGGCGCTGCGCCCGGTGCGTGTCCAGCAGACGTTCCAATTCCTGTCTCATTCAGAGAACGCTCCTTTACCGGCATAAGTCCGTGCAGCAGAGATGCACTCGCCGCTGCTTTTCCAGTATAGCACACGAAACCAGGAGATTGAATAGACCGGACACGATTTTACCGCCCGTTTCAGCCGTTTCCACAAGTGCGGGCGGCGCGCTGCCTGCGGTGCCCGGCAAGGACGTGCGGGCTGAAACAAAGCGATGGAAATAAAAAAACGCGCCCCATACCTTCCGGTACGGGACACGTTTTTTGGATGACGCGGTGTGCGGAAGGACCCGCGCGCCGCAAAGGGGAGCTTTTTCAGGCCTTCCACAGGCTGTGCAGGTTGCAGTACTCGTACGCGGCCACAACGCTGTCGCCCTCGGCCAGCATAAACACGGCTTCCGGCTTCTGGCCCGGCGCCAAAGGCTTGCGCTGGTTGCCCTGAGCCGTCTCCAGCGCGATCCATTCGATGTAATGCTCGGGCAGCATGGGGTGTTCCACAGCGCCGACGCGCACAGTCACCTTGTTGCCCTCTACCTCGATGACAGGCACGTGCTTTTCCAATGCCCCGTCCGTAGTGCCGGGGATGATCTCCTGCATCGGCTCGCCGCAGCACACAACGGGCACGCCGCTGCTGTGCACATAAGCGATGATATTTCCACAATGTTTACAGATATAAAACTTCATATCCGATCCTCCATCCTGATGCAATATTTTGCCGCGCCGGGCGGCGCGGCAGCCGGAACGCAAACGCCCCGCTGCTTACAGCATGACACAACCGGACGCAGTTTGCAAGAGCTTTTTTGGAAAATTCAGGTAATCCATCAACTTTGTAGGAATGCACAGTTGTACTTGTGAAAAAGGACGGAGCGTACGGCGCGTGAGAGGCGGCAGATCACAGATCCTTTATCAATACCAGTTCAGAGATGCCTTTTCGGACGGCGTCGGGCAGACGGCCCAACTCCCAATAGCCGAGGGAGCGGTACAGGGCCTGCGCCTTTTCGTTGAAGTCGCTCACCATCAGCGCAACGCGTCCGGCTCCTTGCACACGGGCCATGGCTTCGAACTCCGCGAGCAGAAAATGCCCCACGCCGCGCCCGCGGGCCCGGGGCGCGGCGCCGATGAGCGCGAGATAGGGATACAGCCCGCAAAAGCCCTTGGCCCGGACCCGCATTACGCCCAGCACCTCTCCCGCACTGCCGCAGGCAACGTAAAGTTCGCCTGCGTTCAATGCGTTTTCGAGGGAGCGCGCCAATGCCCCGGGCGCGGAAAAGTAACGTTCATAAATTTCGCTGTCTGCAAATACATTGCAGCAGGCGGGAAGATCGGCCTGTGCGGCGGCGCGGCAGATCAATTCCATGGCGGCGCCTCCTGCTGCATGCGTCCGGCCGCGGCGGCCGCGGCGTTGTGGATCAGCGAACGCATGCGGATGAGCTTTCCGTTTTCCCGGGTGGGGCATACGCGGTTGGTCAGCAGCACCACAAAAAGCCCGGTATCGGGGTCCACGGCGATGCTGGTGCCTGTAAAGCCGGTATGTCCGTAGGCGCGCGGGCTCATCAGATCGCCCAAAAAATTGGAGGGGCTGCCTGCCAGGTTGAAGCCCAGGCCGCGGAATTCGTGCCCGGCACCCGGTGTGCGGTTGACCAGCGCGGCGCGCAGCGTTGCAGGGGAAAGAAACTGTGTGCCGTCCGGCAGTTTCCCGCCCAGCGCCAGCATCTGAACAAAGCGCGTCATGTCGCAAAGATCGCTGAATATACCCGCGTTGCCCGAAAGACCGCCCAGAAACCGGGCGTTTTCATCATGGACGGCACCGCGCAGCAGCTCGCCCGTGGCCGGGTCCCGTTCCGTGGGAGCGACATCCCCCGCCGGGCGGTAGGTAGTGTGCGTCAGGCCCAGAGGCTCGAATACATACTCCTGTGCCAGCCGGTCGATGGACTGGCCGCCGATTTGTTCCAAAATACGCCCCAGAAGGATGTATCCCATGCAGCTGTAAACGGGCAAAGCGCCCGGCGCATGCTCCAGCGGGTGGGCAAGGATCGCCCGGACGGCGTCTCCGGGGCCGTCCGCTTCCTCGCTGAGATAAAAATGGGCGGGCAGGCCGCTGGTATGTGTCATCAACTGGAGCACAGTAATGCCTTTTTTGTCTTCGGGCGCGGGGAAAAACTGTTCCACCGTATCGTAAAGGCGCAGCCGCCCTTCCTCCAGAAAGCGGAATGCGATCATCGTGGTGCCCACGATCTTTGACAGGCTGGCGATGTCGTACAGCGTAGTCTCCCGGGCGGGGCCGAAGGTCTGCCGGACACAGACGCTCCCGCGGATACCCACGGAAAGGCAGGCGGAGGGATAAGCGCCGTCATCCAGGCCCTGCCGGACAAGACGGCACACTTGCTCAAAATTTTTCATGGCAGCCTCCTGAAAAAATAGTTTCCGAACCGCGCGGCGGCGGGAAGTCACCTAGATGGTAGTGCACGAAGCGGAAAATGTCAAGAAGGCACAGCGGGGCGTTTTTAACAAAATCAAAGAAAAAACTATGGACAATATAACTGTTTTTTTGAATCATAAAAAATAATTCTGTTCATATTGTGCAGTTTTTTCCGGTTTTTGTATTGACAAAGCAAAGGAAAAAGCATTATGATA
>ERZ1023979.226-NODE-226-length-23782-cov-8.813082_pt1 | contig 23782 bp, 27 predicted proteins | sample MGYA00380434_ERZ1023979 | MGnify/ENA primary metagenome ERZ1023979 (study PRJEB33179, sample SAMN07449056) | human gut metagenome | biome: Human-gut; feature: Human associated habitat; material: Faeces | host: Homo sapiens | place: India:Kasaragod | collected...
GCGGCGCATCCTGCGGGCCATGTTGTCCAGCCGTATGTACTGCTGGGGCGTGATGTTTACTTTGATCTCAATTTCCATGCGTGGTCCCTCCTATGAAAGTAATCGTGCAAGTGTGGTGCGCGTAATAAACTTAATTCCATCAAGCTCTTTAAAAGGGAAAATCCTTGATACGACGCGGCGAGACCAGCCTGTATAATGCGCAACGTCCGCCACTGTCAGTCTTTCGCCTTTGGGAAACGCCGTGATGATGCTCTCAAGCTGGTCACGGTACCCTGGGGATTCACGGGCCATTGTGTTGCCTCCTTTCTTGCTTGTACACCTCCAAAGTACCTGTTACAATGGTCGTGGAAGGAGGTGAATTAAAATTGAATAGACCAGAAGAAAAAGCGTTGGAAATTGCTACGCAAATCTGTGTCTCCAAGGTTGCCAACACAAATTTAGGGGTAAGTGCCGAAGGCGGTCAACGTTTAGGAGAGTTCTTTGAAGCAATTTACAACAAGGTGGTTGAGATTACAAAAAGCATTCCTTAAACATTCAGTTTGATAATCTCAACCAGCACAGAGGCGACTTGCGGCAGAACTTCCACTTCTGTTTCGCTGGCCGCCTCTTTTGATGCCCGCTCTACAAACGCGAGCAGCGCGTCGGTTAGGCGATTGATTTTTTCAGTATCCATTACGTTCTCCTTTCTGTCCGTTTTATGGGACACTATTTGTCGCATAATGTTGGCACAGGGATTTCCAGAATTTTGCTGATGCTGGATACAACACGCTCCGAATTGCGAACCCCTTTAAGAATTTTGCTCACATATGCGCTATCAACGTTCATTCCCGTATCTTTGTTGATTTCGCTGACGAGCCATTCTTGCGTGCGTGGTGGGGCGAGCAGTTTTGTCTTTACCGCCAACCCAAAAGGCGTATATTCAGCCATTATGACGAATTTCCCCCTTTCCTGTGAAATATGTTGACTTGTACAAATGATTGTACTATTATATAGGTGCCAACCAATATTGCACTATCATTTGTACTGCCGTGATTTGATTATAGTTCTAAAACTAGTACAAGTCAATGGTTTTGTACCAAATTTAGTGCTTTCTATTTTATGCACAAAAATGAGGGGACAAAATGTCTGAATTGTATAATCGAATCGCAATGCTTTGTAAACAACAAGGAATAAGCATCGGGAAAATGTGTAATCAGTTAGGAATAAGCCGAGGGAATCTTACTGAACTAAAGATGGAGAGGATCAAGACCTTAAAGACGGATAATCTCACTAAGATTGCTGTTTTTTTTAATGTATCTGTGGACTACTTGCTTGGTAACGAAGAAAAGCCCGCCGGCCAAGAGGCCGACGAGCTTATAAAAAACGATCCCCTCGCCGGCCAACTTTTCGCTGCATACGGCAAGGTAAAGGAAGAGTTTAGCCAAGCTGAGATTGACGATATAACAATGATTATGGAAATGATAGCGGAGAAAAAACGCAGAAAACGCGAAAAAGGAGAAGAATGAGAAAATGAATGCCACGGTTCCTCTTGACGAATTGTACGACAATTTAGATCAACAAGGAATAGAAGTCTTTCATTGTTCCACAAAAGAAGTTGTCGCAGTTGCAGAGCCATCCGGCTATCTTTGCATTGACCCCAAAAAAGTAGAAAGCATTGAACACGAGCGTGAAATCCTTATTCACGAAGAGGGCCACTTTGCCACGAACACCTTTTATCAGTTGGACAGTCCGTACACAGTGCGAGAACATCAGGAAAACATCGCGGTTCGCTACGGCTTTAAAAAATATTATTCTGTTGAAAAGCTACTGTCCTTGATGGAAGAAGGCTACACAGAGGTTTGGCAGCTTGCGGAACAGCTCAGTGTGCGTGAGGAATATGTACAGGAAATGCTTGACTATTACGCACAGGCATGCAACGTAAATTTTGCACAAGAATTAGCCGAACGTAAACGCGCCCGTGAAATAGAAGATGACCCAATCACACCAGAGACCTTACAAAAATTGCAAGGCATCGCTTTTTCGTGCGATGGGCCATTAACGGAGACCAGTGCACAAGACGTACTTCGGTTTGTCGAAATGGTAAGAGGACGCAAAAAAGCAGAGTAAAATAAAAAACGCCTCGGTGCTACCAACACCGAAGCGTTTATATAGAACAGTTTACACAGGAAGGTGTAAAATCTGCCCCAACAGCATGATTATACACCTCTTTGTGTAGGCTTGTCAAAGTGCATCACAAGGAGGTTTTTTTTAGTTGGCGAAGAAGAAAATCTATCAGAGGCCGGACGGCCTGTACGAGAAGAAAGTCACCATCAACGGCAAGCGCGTCGCTTTTCGGGGAAAGACGGAGAGGGAAATAGTACAGAAGATGGTGGCTTACCAGCAAAGGGCTGAAAGCGGCCCCGGCTTCGAAGAAATGGCAGACGAGTGGTGGGAGTATAAGGAATCGCGGCTGTCTCCCAACACTGTGGGAGGATACCGCGTGGCAAAGCGCCGGGCCGTGGAACGCTTCGGTGTCACGCCTATAAAAGACATTACCACTACGCAAGTGCGCGCATGGTTGGATTGGTTGGGAAATAGGGGATACGCCCGAAAGACCGTGGCAAACCATCTTATCGTAATTACTGAGATTTTTGCATGGGCGTGTGAGCATTATAATCTCTTGGCAAATCCCGCGACGCTGGTCCATGTTCCGGATGGGTTGCCAAGAGCAAAGCGTACAATGCCGACCGCAGAAGAAATTGCTATCATAAAAGAAAATGCGGATACACCCGACGGCTTGTTTTTCTATTTTCTGTTGTATACCGGCTTACGTCGCGGTGAGGCGCTGGCGCTACAATGGAAGGATATAGATGAAGAAGCGGGTATCATCCATGTTTGGCGGTCGTTATACTATGCCGGAAAAAACAATGGGAATTTCAAGGAGCCTAAAACAGAAGCGGGGAAGCGTGATGTGATTTATCTCGACCGTTTGAGAGATGTTTTAGAACCTCACCGGAAAGCAGATAATTGCTTTGTCTTTGGGGCGGATGCTCCTATGACATATAAAAAGCTGGGGTGTCTGCTTTCCAGATATCGTAGCCGGACCGGCATTGATGTCACTCCACACCAACTCCGGCACGCATTTGCCACGTTGTGCTTTGAGGCCGATCTCCCAGAAAAGACGGCGCAAGGGCTGCTCGGGCACGCCCAACTTTCGACTACGATGGATATATACGCCGAGCTTCGGGACAGAAAACGAATGGAGGCCGCCGTAGCTTTGAATGCCGCCGACTTTTGAGCATTGGCACAGTGGTGGCACAGTAATGCCGATTTGTCTGATTGTAAAGCCGTTTTAATAGGGTTCGAGTCCCTGAGGCCCCACCAAGTTCATGTGACAAAAAAGATGTCAGTCGATTTTGTCGCATAAAATCAAGGGAAAACGGGCTTTTTAGGAATAATTCCTAAAAGCCCGTTTTTCATAGATATCAAAAAATATTTTTGGTTTTCGACGAGAATCCGTCACACTGCGTGTAATGAATTTGCAAAGCAATTAAGTGATTTGCAAGCCGAAGACCACTCGCTAGGCGAGTGGTTCAAAAGAAGACTGATGTCGATAATGGGAAAAGAAAAACTCCCTTTGCTATACTGGAAGTGCGGTCTGCGAACTGCACAAGCAAGCAAAGGGAGGTCATTCAAAAATGAACGACGTAAATAGTTTATCGCATAGCAGTTGGAATTACAAATGTGTGGTGTTCGCTTCGAAATACAGGCGGAAAGTGTTCTTTGGTGAGAAAAGAAGAGAAATCGGGAGCATCCTGAGGGCGCTGTGCAATTGGAAAGGGATCAAGAGCATCGAAGCGGAGATGTGCCCAGACCACATCCACATGCTGATGGAGATGCCGCCAAAGATAGCGTATCGAGGTTCATGGGGATCCTGAAAGGAAAGAGCCGCCTGATGCTTACGAGAAGTTTCCGGAACTGAAATACAAATACCGAAATCGGGAATTCTGGTGCTGAGGGTACCACGTGGACACAGCAGGAAAAAATGCAAAGAAGATACAGGAGTATATTTAACGCCAGTATGAGCAAGACAAAGCAGGAGAGCAACTGACCATGCCGAACTTCTAAAAAGCCCGTTTACGGGCGACAAGTAACAGAACCTTCGCGGCTGGCAGACCGTACTTGTGTGACGTGACGCGCACGCTAGTATTCTAGAGCTATGCCCACATATGAAAAACCCCCGGCTTTGCCGGGGGATATTTATTGTATGCAAGCTTTTTTATATGGGATGATTTATGGATTTTACAACGTCTCTTAAAATTTTTCCGGGCTTGAAATAGGGAACAGTGGAAGCTGCAAGATCTATACTCTCTCCTGTGCGGGGATTACGGACTTTTCTGGCGTTTCTTTCGCGCGTTCCAAAAACTCCAAAACCTAATAATTGCACTTTTGAGCCTTCAACTAAGGCTTTGGTGACTGTTACGATAAAAGTGTTGATTACAATACCAACATCTTTTTTTGTCAGACCTGTATTGCCTGCAATTTTCTCAATCAGTTCATTCTTATCCAAATATAAACACCCTTTCTATAATGTCATAAATCTTGCTTTTCTCTGTAACATGCAATTAGAATTCGGGACTCTGCATCGTTTTGATCACAAGTAGACAGGAGCAAAAGCTGATCACCCCATGTAACTATTGAAGGAGTTTCATATAGTGCATCTGCCTGGATTCGTTCAACACATCGGCTAAAAGACGTTTCATCCAAAGGAAAGGCGTAATATGAACTGGCATTTTCGGGAGAGTCTTTAAAGTGCAGAACTGCAAAGATTTGAAAATGACGTTTCTGCAATAGGCTGTCGCATTCAAACGCGGGATGTTGTTCTAGAAAACCTTCTTTCAAATAGTTTTGCAATACTGCAAACATACTTCCGTCATTCATATTATGGCCGTAAACGATTAAACTGTTCCCATTTTCCATATCGCTTCGTGCATCCAAAAATGGTGTGCCAGCTAAAGAATAGTTTTTATTGAAGTCACGCCGAAGATAATACTCCGGTGCATCTATAGTTTGCATGATGGGATAATCCAGAGAGGTTCCTTCTAAAGAAATCCAACCTACAAAATCTGAATTTTGCTTATGAAATTCTGCGTAAACATCCAATAGCTGATCTTTTTCGGACGAAATAGTTGCATTTGAGACAATTTGAGCCATTTGTTTGAATTCTGTTCTTGCGGTATTCATCATCAAAGAGTAAAAAAGAAGAGAAGCTAGGGAAATAGAAATCAGTGTTAAGAAAAAAACAGTTAAAGCAGTCAATGTCGGGCTACGAGTCCTGAGTTTTTTGCCGCTTCTGCGTTGCATATCTGATTTCTCCTTTTGAAAGAGGCGGCAAATGCTTGCCGTCTCTTCTGGCGTTCAGCAGTATTTTTTTAATTGTATTTGTTTTTTCGAAGCCTAATAACGATGGTCAAAAGCAGTCCTGTACAACTGGCCAAGAGAAGCCCCAGCAGAAGAACAATATTGAACGGATCTCCTGTTTGCGGCGTAGATGCAGAAACAGCGGCTGGTTTTGACGGTGATGGATTTTGCGGGGTAGATGGTACAGAAGCAGCTATGTCATAAAGATATGTATAAGTGTGGTTTCCACTGATTGAACCAACAGTTGTGTCCGGCGTCTGATCCCAGTGGCCGTTTGTATAGTTTTGATTCGGCTTCATTCCTGTGGGCACATCGGCGTTCGAAAGAGTGCCTTTACCATCTTCAAGAAGCACTACTACGGTTTTGTCGCCATGGCTGCCATCTGCCCATGTGCCATTAACCACACGGAATACAAGAAGCGCTTTGTTTTCTAAAACGTCAGCGACACCATTCCCATTTTCATCGAGACCCCACAGCGCATAAACTGTAACATCTTTATCGATAACCTGTACACTGTTCAACAAACGGGACAGATCAAGCCCGGAGGAACTCTTGCTGTAAACCGTGAGGTCTTTTTGGGAAGTCCAGCCAATAAAGGCGACAGCTTGTCCAGCTTGATCACTGTGTGTGGGCTTTTGCGCATTGTTGAGGGAATATTGACCTGGAATGAGGTCAGTTTGTGTAGTGGAGGTATTGGCATCACCTCCATTGACGTCATAGAAAATAGAATATGCACCGCTCAAACGGGTATAGAAATTATTCATGACATTCCCGGCGGTGACATGTACCGTAGACCCGGTATCCAGATAAGGATAATTAGAGACAGTAGTTCCTGCCTTGAAACGATATCCGCTGGGATAGGTGAATTTCACAGTATAATCACCTTCCGGAATATCCTGGAACCTGGCTCTAAAGCCATTTGCTATTTCATTAGGCTGATATTGGGTGCCGTCGGCCGCTATCAGTATGGGATTCATCTGTTTCAGCATTTCCGGTGTTGCTGTACTGTTCAAGACATGGACATTCAACTCTGCCTCGCCCACAGGCAAAGGATCTTGGACAATATGGATTCGGGCGAGCATATTGGGTTTTCTGCCATCTGCCATTGTTCCTATACGGTAATAATAGGTGACATCGACTCCGTCCTTTAAGCCATACAGTGTTGTCCCTTCAATTCTGTCAGCACCTTTCAAATCAGAGATACGGCTGGAATCAAGCTCGGGAACCAACTGCCCCAAGTCAAAAGTGCCTTCCGGTGTTGCTTTTACTGTAATTGCCCGCAAAAAATTATAATACAGGATAGGGAGAGAGCCGCCCCCATCGGGAATCTCAAACCCTAGCAATGGATTGTTGCCAACATGCAAGATCTCAAGATTAGGATTATTCTTTACATCTAAAAAGAAAAGGGTAGTTTGTTGTACTCCAAGCTCTTTCAAATTTGGATTATTACTCATATCCATCGAAGTGATGCCGGCATTTCCGCTGACGTACAGTCTGATGAGCGCAGGATTTTTCGTAACATCAATTTTCCGGAGCGCGTTTGATTCAGCATACAGATATTCTAACTTTGGAAGCATGCTCACATCTAAAGCCTGCAGTTCGTTGTTGTCAACGTCGATAGTGGTAAGCTCTTTGTTATTGCTCAAATCTAATGATGACAATTTGTTTCCGTCAATATCTATATATGTCAAAGCCGGGTTGTTACTCAAATCCAGTTCTGTAAGTTTCCCGGTTAGGCCATCTTTTTCAAGCATGGATACGCCCAAATTTTTTAGTTTAGGATTATGGCTGACATCCAACGAAGTGATTTCATTGCGAGAAAGAATTAATACTTCCAAATCAGGCAGACTGCTTACATCTACCGTACCTTTGATTCCGGTTAAAGCAAGAGAGAGGGTTTTGAGCTTCGTGTTTTGACTCACGTCGAGGTCTTTGGTGATTTCAACATTTTGAACGGATAGCATTGTTAGGTTGGGGAAATATTCAATGCCTGTTAAATCCAGCCCCTCCGCCGGGGGCAGAGGACCAGACTGAGTACTGTAATGGAAGCGGAGTTCCTTTACGGCGGCCCGTTCTGATTCCGTTAAAACACGCCGTCGTCTGATCCGAACACGTTGGGATTAGCTGGATCTCCTTCTCGCTTTCCCAACAACCATTCCCGGAACACTTTACCGGGGAAGTGTTGCTCATCAATAGGGATGTCCCCTACATCGGCGCTTCTTGCGGCAGTCTCTGCAGGATCCATTACGTCATCCGGTTTGGTTTCGTTCGAAATATCTGCGGGTACTGAAGTAGACTCGCTTTCTGGTGCGGATGACCGACTGTCCGGCAAGTCAGTATCAAAAGCAGCTTCTGATATTGAAGAGGGGTCTGCTGGAACACTATTGTCTATTGATACAGTTCCAGCAACAGGCAGACTGTCTATGCCCTCCGCAGCGTATCCGGGGACGCTGTTCACTAAGAAAGCGAACACCATACCCAAGCACAAAAAAGCCAATCGTTTTCTTTTATACATGTTTTTTATTCCTCCTTTAGTAAATCGCTGGGTCACAGCCAAGAAATACTACGGCCATGTGGCCGCTTGCGAATGAAAACATATAGAACTCACTCTGATACCCCCTTCCTGAGAACAACACGTTTTTTGCGCCTCCGACATTTGAAAACATGTGATCTTTGATATGCTGAGGAAGCAAATAGCAGTTCCATTTCTTCCATCTTTCGGCCTAAAACACTATAGGCAGAACTGCTCTGATTTAATTGATGGTTTGTTTCCTGAATTTGAGACCGGAGTGTTTCCAACACTTGCCGAACGTATTCTGCTACTTTTTCCATCCTGATGTCCTGCTGTTCATTTTTTTGCGCTCTTGCTCTAACTCGTTGTTTTTGTTATACAGTTCCAAATCGTACAGCATACAGATTTCTTGAATCACAATTTCAATCTGCTTCGGGGCAATTCCTCCAAACAAGCATTTTTTTAGCTTTAACGTTTCTAAATAATTCTCTACCTTTTTCATATGACAAGCCTCCAGTCAAACAATGCTGTTATGATCTTTTTTCAGCAATTAAAAAAGCAGACGAAAGCTCGGCAGCCTGCGGTGCCCGCGCGGAGGATGGGGGAGGACCTTCGTGTGAAATATGTTTTTTCAAAAGTTCTGCAATAGTCAGATACTGTAAAAAATTATTGATATGTTGTTGCAGCAGGCAATAGCTTTTTCGGACGGGACAAAATTCAGCGGCGGATCGGCTGCAATAGCTGTCGCTCTCCAGGCAGCGGTTGATGAGAGTAGTACTCTCCATTACAGCGACGATGTCATACAGTGTAATGGTGTCTGATGGCTCTGCAAGTGAATATCCTCCAAGCCGTCCAGAATGTGCTTGTATAAGCCCGGATTTTTTCAAAACAGCTCCGATTTGAATTAAGTAGGAGTGCGGAATCTTCATTGCTTGAGCAATTTCCGTAGCGGATACAATGACTGACTCATTTTGTGCCAAATAGAGAATCATACGAATCGCATAATCTGTAGTGATTTTCAATTGCATTTTGATTCATTTCCTTTCTTATATAGATGAGGAAGTTACTTATAATTTGTTTGTAGCTTTTGACTAAAAATAAAAACAAGTCAAAAACAACATTTAAAATAAGCGCCTTAGGGCGTTTTTATTTGACTGATTCTATTATTTAGTCATTATAGCTCGTGTGCCCAAAAAAGTCTATACTTTTCGTGTAAAAATATCTATAATATAACTCATCTTAAACTTTTAAAGGTGGTGATAAGGGTGCCAAAGATTTTTTCCGAATCAGAAAAGTTGTCGCACAAGCAGCTGCTCTTTGACCGTGGATTGGCCTTAATTATGGAACGAGGATATAAAAATGTAACTGTAGATGAATTGATCAAGCTGACCGGAGGATCAAAAGGTTATTTTTATTTATTATTTGAATCGAAAGAGGATTTCTTCCTAAAAGCCGTAATGTGGCAAATGGAGCAGATATTTCAAGCCCTGTTGGACGCCAGTCAGCAAGGAGCAACGCCTTCAGAGTTGAGCGTGCTCCATCGCCAATTGTACCGAAAGCTCAAATTTGCCAATTATGAGGATATGTTTTATATCAACCAAAAAGTTAGCAAGGAGCAGTGGCAGCAGTTTCGAAAGTTCGAAGAGGACTTTTTTGCGCGAATCATTAAATTAATGGGTTCATCGCCATCTGAACGGGACCCTCAAATTGTCAGCAACTTGTCAGCGCTGACCTATCTGTCGTATATGCCCGTCTCATCAGGAGAAACGGCACAATACTGGTTCAGCGAAAAATCGGACATGGTCACGGACATTCTGCTGGAAACAATTCACCGATATATTACGGGGCATTGACTCTGCTGCACTTTTGTGATTGAGAGAAAGAAGAATTATATTATTTTTCGGATTATGGTAAAATATAACAGCCCATACAAAACCGCCCGAGCGCGTTTGTAAATGCATCGTGCTCGGGCCCTCTTTATGGCTGTTTGATAACCTTAGTCCTTCATCATCGTGTTTTCCGTGTTAGGCGAACGGCTTCTGGAGACAACCTTTCTTTTAGATTCAAGGAATATCCGACAGGTCGCACTATCTATAGAATTGGATTGAGTCGTTCTTTTTTGCACAGCCTGACACGTCCGACGAAGCTGGCGCTCCCAGCCTCTCCGGGGGGGAGAGAAATTAAAGTGTCCGTTTTTTATATACCACAATTTAGGAATGCAAGAGCACAAGGCGACTGGTTATAATCGGCCGCCTTGTGTTCTTGCATATGTACATATCCTACAAGAAAAGCAAGTTGTCCATTTTACGTTCCTTCAGACTTCTCGTTGGCCTTTTTGACGATTTTCTCAACAGCGCTCTTTGCGTCCAGCACAATTTTTTTGCAGTTCTAATCGATTGTGCTATGACGCTCTCTGCCGTTATCCTATCATCTACGATTCCCATCCTTTTGTACGAACTGCGGGAAAAATTTTAAAAGTACCAGTTCAATGATCATGTGATTATTGGGTAACAAATTCTGTTCCACGTTCCGCTTTTACTTCAAGAGAAGCGACATTAAGGTATAAATTGGTGTAATATCCTTCTGTAACCAATTCTGGGTGGCCTGTTACTCTAATCCAGTCGTTCTCATTGGGAAACTCCCCGTCGTATTTTAGCAGGAAACCTCCCCAGCCGTCATTTCCACAGCAGCCGGGGCCGTTTCGGTATACAACCGGAGCAGTTTCACTGCCGTCCCATGAATAAAACTGTGCATACATTCCTTCCACGATGATCGTTTTATCCTTATAGCGATCAAAATTGCAGTACATATCGCTGATCTGTGTTAAAAACATCTTTTCCCCGATTTCCAACACATCGCCCTCAGCCGATTCACCTGTTGTGTCTGTAACCGGTGTGTTGGGAGAATCGCTGCCAAGCGTAGGAGGGCGGCTTGCCGGCACACTGGAAGAAGGCTCTTCAAGGGCTTTGGTTTCTGGAGCGGCAGATTCAACATTTAAGGAAGACTCCGGACTGTTTGAATCGGGAGGTGTAACATTGAACCCTGTTTTACCGCCGCCATTGCCGCAAGCGGACAGCAGCATGCAGAGCAATAAAGCAGGAACAATCCTGTTCCATATTTTACGCACGGCCAATCACCCCTTTCACGGTTTGTATGACCCAGTAGAGGAAAAAGACAATGATATTACATAGGACAATGCTGGCTCCCGTAGGCGTTGCGTATACATAGGAAAATGTCAGTCCTGCCCATAAGCATATCACGGATATGATAGCCGAATTGATAATCACAGCTTTGAATTTTTTGCATAACCGCATAGAGGTCAGCGCGGGAAACACAATCAGGCTGGTGATCAAAAGAGCGCCCATCATCCGCATCCCCAAAACAATCATCAAGGCTGTCAGCAGGGCAATCAGCGTGTTATATAGCCCCGCGTTCGTGCCTGTCGCTTTCGCAAAAGATTCGTCAAACGTAACGGAGAAAATACGGTTATAGAATAGAATGAACAGCACTAATACAATAACGGATAGAACTACACTTAAATTCACATCACTTTGCGACATGCTCAGAATGCTTCCGAACAGATAGTTGCACACATCCGTATTCATTCCTGTGGTTAAAGAGATGACCATCACCCCTATGGCCAATGCACCGGTGGAAATTAGAGCGATTGCCGCGTCGCCTTTAATCCTGCTGCTTTCGTTGATCCGCAGCAGCAGAAAGGCCGCCAATACCACAATGGGAATGGAAATCGTCAGCGGGGCCATATTCAGTGCCGTCGCTAAAGCCAGCGCACCGAAGCCAACATGGGAAAGCCCGTCCCCGATCATGGAGTACCGCTTTAGGACAAGGCTTACCCCCAGCAGAGAGGAACAAAGGGCCACAATGGTTCCCACGAGGATTGCGCGAACCATAAAGGGGTAGGAAAACATCTCTTTCAGCAAGTCAAGCATGGGAAACACCCCCTATAAAACGGCTGCCCACTTCGCTGTTCCGATAGTCCTCCGTTGTACCAAAGAAAAGCTGGGAATGGCACAGGTGCAAAATATGTTTTGCGTACTGTACCGCTACGTGGATTTCATGGGAAACCATGATGATGGTGATCCCCATATCTTCATTGATTTGCCGGATCAGCTCGTATAAGTTCTGCGTCACCACAGGATCTAACCCGGCGGCAGGTTCATCCAATAAAATCACCTTTTTCGTGGCGCATAGAGCGCGGGCCAACAGAACCCTTTGCTGCTGGCCGCCGGATAATTCACGATAGCAGCGGTTTTTCAGCTTTGTAATTCCCATTTTTTGCAGGTTTTCATTTGCAAGTTCTTTTTCCCGTTTGGTATAAAAGGGCTTTAACCCCAATCGGTTTAAGCAGCCGGAAAGGACGACTTCATAGACACTGGCGGGGAAATCCTTTTGTACCGCTGTCTGCTGCGGAAGGTAGCCGATTTCTTTTGCCAAAAGCCCGTTTCCCATGTGAATCGTACCGGACGCTGGCTTTTTCAAACGCAATAGCCCCTTTACCAGCGTACTTTTCCCCGCGCCGTTTTCCCCGACAATGCAAAGATAATCGTTCGGCTCTACTGAAAAATCCAAATCCTTTACAGCGGGAACGCCGTCATATACAAAAGATATATTCTTGCATGTGATTAAATTCATCGCGTTTCTGTAACCTCCATTCAAAAAACAGCAGCGGCAGTACTCACGCGCCGCCGCTGCTCATTTTAATTTAAGGCAGCGCGCAGGCTGTCTACATTTTCCGTCATCATAGACAGGTAGGTAGCCCCGTTCTCCATTTGCTCTTTCGTCACATTATGGCAGGAATACAGGGTCATCTTCTTCGCTCCGGTAGCCTCGCAGATAGAATCTGCGATTTTTCCGTTGGAAAGCTCAATGGTAAAGACAACTGGAATCTGTTCTTCCTTCACCTTATCGGTCAAAAATGCAACCGTTGCGGCGCTGGCTTCGGTTTCCGTCGAACAGCCTGTAAAGGCGGCGTAATAGCTAAGGCCATACTCGTCGGCAAAATACCGGAACGGGAAACGGTCGCCAAACAGAATCGTTTTCCGTTTAGCGCTGTCTACAACTTCGCGGAAAGAAGCGTCCAGCTGTTCCAACTGCTCTTTGTAATCGGCGCTGTTCTTTTCATAGGAATCGTCGTTTTTCGGATCTTTTCCGCAGATAAGAGAAGTGATCTTGTCTACAATTTCAATCGCATTTTTCGGAGAAGTCCACACATGTTCGTCGGTTTCCTCCTCGTGCTCGTGGGAGTGTCCTGCCAGGGCTTCCTTGATTTCGTCTGCTGTAGCGTCAGCAGCGTAAAACGTAGGGGCCCAATTTTCTACATCCATGAGAGCTTCCACGCTTTCATTACCATAGCGCAGATGGAAATGAGCGATTTCTTCTTCATGTTCCTCGTGTTCTTCTTCATGGCTGTCGGCGCCGGTGCCATGGTCGTTAAAGGCCAGATAAACCGGCGCTCCTGAATCAGGCGTTTTGGCTTGGAATGTATACCACACGCTGGTAATATCTCCATCGTCGTCTTTTACCGTCTGAAACCCCTGATATTCATACTCCGCAGATACAGTCCCGGAGGGCGTGTGGAAAGAAACGCTGTTCCCCTCAATGGAAAGCGTATTGTAATCGGATTTCCTCTTTTCCAAAAACTCCTGCTTCATTTCATCAAAGGATTTCTCATTTTCTTCGGCTTCTTCTGTGATATACTCGTCCAGCGTTCCATCCTCAAAGTAGGGAAGCACCGATTGAAAATCTCCGGCAAAATCAGAAAGCGGGCGGTCTTTTATTTCGCTTTCCACAATTTCCCCATGGTCGTGGTCATGCTCGTGCTCCATCCCTTCAACGATTTCTTCATTGACGGTGGGGACACAATCAATCAGACGCAGGGTGTCCGGCCTCTGATCGCCCATAGAGTTCAGAATATCGTCCACCCATACATCATTCTCGCCTCCGGTGTAGATGAACAAATCGCAGTTCTGAATCGTCTTAATATCCTGCGGGGTCGGCTCATAGGAATGGCTTTCCGCGCCGGGCTTCAACAGCATCGTAACGTCTGCCTTGTCGCCTACAATCTGGCGGGTAAAATCATATTGGGGGAAAATCGTAGTTACAACAGACAGCTTCTCCGAATTATCGGCATCTGCCGGTTTATCGGAAGTGCCGCAGGCGGACAGGCAGGCGAGAACCAGTACCGCCGCCAACAGAATTGAAATGTATTTTTTCATGAAATTGAATCCTCCGTAAATTCGCATATTTTCTTAAAAATGGGCGCAAAAATACAAGGGATAACCTCCCCGATTGGAAAATGGGCATAGTATTCCCTTGTATCAAAGGATTCTATTTAATTGTTCATTCTTACTTTCTGGCTGATAAGGGAAACGACAGGTACAAACAGAGGAAGGCAAAGAAATGCCACAACCAGCGGAAACTGAGGCGCAAACGCCCCGGCCGTTTCAGACGAGCCGGTTCCGATCTGTTTTAATGTTTGTTCGGCCTGATGAATGCAGGCGCAGACAGGGCAATCCTCTCCTGTGCAGTCGTGATGGGCCTCTTTTGCGATGAAAAGAAGGGAAAAGAAGGCGACAATAACAAAGGCAGCACAGGTAAACCCGGCAAGGATTCTTTGCGCCTTTTTATCCATAACTTTCCCTCCTTCACAAAAATGATTTGTCCGTCAGCAGCCTGTTTTCCTGCACTCGCTGCAAATTCCGTAGAATATCGTCCGCAGAGAATCCATTTCAAACCCATGGTGCTCCAACATGTGCTGTCCCAAATGAGCGACTTCGCCGCACTGTACATGGAGCAGCTTGCCGCATTTTTCACATTTGCAGTGGTAGCAGCTCGGCGGTTCGCAGTTATCCTGTCCGCCGATATATTCAAAACAGGCGCTGCTGCTTCCTTCGATGATGTATTTTGCAACCACGCCTTGCTTTACCATGCGCTCCAAATGACGATACACCGTCGTCATTCCCACTGTGATGCCTTCCTTTTTGAAATGGTCGCAAATATCATTGACCGTAATATGGCTACCAGGGACGGATTTCAGAAAGGCAAGTAATTCAGCCATCTGTTTGGTTTGATACTGTGCTTTGCGTGCCACTGGATCCGCTCCTTTGAAATTGAAAACTGTTTTCAGTTTATTACAAAGTGTTTTTGTTGTCAATATAATTTGAAAACCGTTTTCAATTTTTGAGGTCTGAAATTCTATCACAAAACAATCCCCTACATCTCATGTGTCCCAGATGTAGAGGGTCGTTTTGGATGTACTGCATACTATGCTGTCTTAAAAATGGTGTTGTATATATTCTACACTTGAAAAAGCGTACAGCAACGCTTTCAAAAGCATAGTAGTTGCAGGGCGAAAATAAATTTGTTCTAACCGCTACACAAAAACATATGCGCTTCTGCCTTTGAGATATCCCATGCTTTGTGAAATGCTATACTTGGGCGGTGCACCTCTCAAAAGGTTTGCGTGGTCTAGCATCATGTGTCCTTCTATGAAAATTTTTTATGGTTTGCTGCATGTCTTTTCGCAAAAAGCAATGAAAAATAAGAAAAAAGATTTCAGAAGAAATATACTTATTTGTTTCTATAAATTTTCTTTGCGTGTACGTTACTGGAACCCGGGAATAGGATTGTAAAAACAGGGATTTTATTTAAAAGTGTGTTTGATTTAATGCTTGCGGAGCAATTCCTTGCCAATTTGAGGCTGTGTTTCTTGAAAAAATACATCCCGCATTTTTAACTTAAAGTGGAAAACAGCTACAGTGATTTTGAAATATGAACTTTAACAATCGTTATATCTTGTCTTATCGCTTCGTCCCGTTCAACTTCCACTGGGCGCTCTGGCTCTGAAGCTCCACCATGTGCCGGTAAAGGCCGCCTTTCTGCATCAGCTCCGCTGGTGTCCCCTGTTCGGCCACATGGCCATTCTCCAGAACCACGATGTGATCCGCCCCGGCTACGGTGCGCATCCGGTGGGCAATGACCAGCACGGTCTTGCCCACCAGCAGACGGGAGAGGGCTCCTTGTACTTTGGTCTCATTCTCTACATCCAGGCTGGCGGTGGCCTCGTCCAGCAGGACGATGGGGGCGTTCTTCAAAAGAGCTCTGGCGATAGAGATGCGCTGGCGTTCGCCACCGGAGAGCTTCGCTCCATTCTCCCCGATGGGGGTGTCGTAGCCCTGCGGCAGACGGCGGATGAACTCTCCGCAGTTGGCGGCTTCGGCGGCAGCACGCACCTCATCGTCGGTGGCCCCCCGTTTGCCTAGGCGGATGTTCTCCATCACGCTGTCGTCAAAGAGCACTACATCCTGGAATACCATGGAGTAATCGCGCAGCAGAACCTCCGGATCCACGGCGGAGATATCCACGCCGCCCACTTGAATCGTCCCCTCAGCGGCGTCCCACAGTCGGGCTGCCAATCGGGCACAGGTGCTCTTGCCAGAGCCGGAAGGCCCCACCAGTGCGGTCACTTCCCCCTCTCTGGCGGTAAAGCTCACATTCTCCAGTACCTTTTTCTTGTCATAGGCAAAACACACATGGTCGAACACGATGTCGTGGCCCATGGGAGCAAAGGCCTCCACGCCCTCAGCGATAGGAGCATCATAAATCTCATTCATGCGGTTGGCGGACACCTGGGAGACGAACATCTCCGCGATGAGGGCCAGGCTCTGGTCGAACGGCGCGTACACGCGGGTAATGATTAGCAGGAACAAAAACAGCAGCATGAAGTCGATCTGGCCGGAAAGGATTAAATCAGCTCCCACCAGGATGGTCGTGGCCACGCCCAGACGCATGATGACGCTGGCCGCGTTGACGAAGATACCGGTACCCAGTTCCCCTTGGATCGTGACCCTTTCATAGATATCGATTTTCTGATTGAGCCCGGCCAGATACCGCTCCTCCTGATTGGTAGCGCGGATCTCCCGGACATTCTCCAGGGCTTCCTGAATGCCGTCGGAGACGCGGACAGCGGCCGTTTTCGTCCTTTCGGAAGCACGCGCGGAGATCTTCCGGGTGCCGAACAGCAAGCCGAATGCCACTGGCACTCCCCACAGGCAGGCGACGGCCAGACGCCAGTCATACATCAGCAGGCACACCGCAATGACCGCCGTGGAGATGTACGCGCCATACAGATACCCCAGCACATGAGACCAGACATGTTCCATGCGGTTCACATCGCCCATGAGAGTCTCGGTCAGGTCCGCCAGATCCCGCTTGCCGAAATAGCCCAAAGGCAGCCTGCGCAACCGCTCCGCCAGACTGAGGCGGGTGGCCTTCACCTCGTTATAAACCAAGCTGTAGGTGTTATGGTACTGCTGTAGGTGGGTTACAAAGGACAGGATGACAAACATAACCGCCAATCCTATGAAAAGGGATGCACTGGGCAGCGGCTGGCCGTCCGTCAAAGTGCTCATGAAATCGGCCATCAACAGGTACAAAATGCCCATGCCGCCCATGACGACCAGATTGGCGATGACCGTCCAGAAAGTCCCCTTTTTGGTGTTCCACATTCCCTGATCGGTGAGAGCATATTTGCGCTGAAAATTTTTGCTGAACATTTACTTCGCCTCCTCTTCGCTGGTGATCTTCCACTGGACCGACTGGTTGTAATCCGCCCACATCCGGGCATAGAGGCCGCCCGTTTCCACCAGCTCGCGATGGGAACCCTGTTCCACGACGCGGCCCCCCTCCAGCACGAGAATTTTGTCCGCGCCCACGACTGTGGACAGGCGATGCGCGATCATAATGACGGTACGCCCTTTAGTCAGTGTAGTGAAGGCCTTTTGAATCAGCGCTTCATTCTCGGGATCAGCAAAAGCGGTGGCTTCATCCAGCACCACGATGGGCGCGTCTTTCAGGATGGCCCGGGCCAGGGCGATGCGCTGCTGCTCGCCGCCCGAAAGATAAGTCCCTTCGGAGCCGAGCTGGGTGTCAATGCCTTTCGGTAGCTTTTCCAAAATGTCTCCGCATTGGGCGGCCATCAGCGCCGCCCGCACCTCCCCCCGCGTGGCGTTCGGGCGGGAGGCCCGGACGTTTTCCAGGATCGAGGCTTTGAACAGGCGGCTGTTCTGGAACACAAAGGCGATCTGCTCCATGAGCACATGGGGATCAATCTGCCGCACGTCCGCACCGCCTACCTTCACCATGCCGGAAGTGACGTCCCAAAAGCGTGGGATCAGGCTGGCTGCGGTGGTCTTGCCACCGCCGGAGGGACCCACCAGAGCCACGGTCCGGCCCGGCTCCACTGTAAAAGAAACATGGGAAAGGGCGGGTGTCTCCGCACCGTTGTAAGTAAAACTCACGTCCTCAAATTCCACACGGCCGTCACGGGGCTTCTGCGGATGCTCAGGCTTTTTCAGTTCAGGCGCGCACATAACCTGATTGATGCGCCCCAGCGCGGTGCTGGCCAGCATCATTCCGGAGGCGGCGAACATGATTTTGGCAAGCGCCGTGGATATGATGGCAGAGAACACCGCGTAAAAAGCAAAGTTGGTGACAAAACCTGCAAAATCACCGCTCGCCAGAACGCCGGGCGCCAGGAACAGGGCTGCGGGCACCAAGAACACGAAAGCCCCCTCGGTAAAGGTCAAGTTGATGGACTGAGGGATCCGGCACACATTGGCCTGATAGTATTCGGATTTGTTGCTGTAATCCTCGATGGCCTGCTGGAAGGCTTTAAAGGAGTAGACCGTCTGCTGGAAAATTTTGACCACCGGGATACCGCGGACATACTCGGTACCCGCTTTTGTTATGCGGTCCTGAGCTGCCTGGTATTCCGCCATGATTCTGGCGTTTTTGCCGCCCATCATGGAGAACATGGCGGCGATGGAGATCACTGCTGCCAGCAGACAGGCCGCTCCCATGCGCCAGTCAAAGACGAACATCATCACCAGCATGGCGATAAACAGGGTGATGGTACCCACGATGTCCGCCAGATTGTGGGCCAGCAGGGTCTCCGTGTCGGCCGCCGCCGCGTCCAGCCGTCCCCGGATGAGGCCGGAAGCATTGGAATCGAAGAAGCCCAGCGGAGCCTTCATCACACGGGCCACGCCCTGCTTGCGGATATTGGCCGTCGTGCGGAAAGCTGCCAGATGGGTACACATCAGTCCTGCGAAATACAGGAAGATACCGGCCACTGCAAAGCCAAACGCCAGCCAGCCGTATTGGGCAACGCTCTGAGCCTGTGTCCAGTCCGGCGCCACGGCGATCAGATCGCGGGCCGCCAGCCAGATGCAGATGTAAGGAGCCATGCTCAGCAGCATGGATACCGCCGACAAAGCCAGTCCCAGGAAAGTCAGACCCTTATGGCTGCCTGCGTAGTCCAGCAGGACCGCTACATCGCTCTTTTTCTTTTGATTCATGGAAAAACCTCCTTTTGAAGTTAGTTTGCGCTAACTATACTCTAAAAAAGACAGGGGCTATGCCCCCACCAATTCCAGCCATCCGGCAGTATAGAACGCCCGCAGCTGCTTCACATCCCGAAGGGCCTGCTCATAGGGCATATCGTGAATTACCACCTCAAAGAGCCCGTTAAACATACCGCTGGCGATGATATGGCACAGAGAACGACTCAAAGTGGGAACCCTTCGCCCCAGACGACGGAGCACCTCCATGTATCTTAGGGTATACTCCACTTCCACCTCCACCATATTGTGGACAAAGCTCTCGTAACCGGTCCCTTCCGCCCGGCACAACAGCAGTTTTACAGGCTCACGGTTCTGGCAGATGTAGTCCACCATCCAGTCCAGACAGCTTTCAGAATCCTCTCCCATATGCTCCGGCTGTTCCGCCTCGGGTCGCCCGGCAAAAGACGTCTGAGCCTCCATGAAGCGTCCCATAAGCGCTGCGGCGTGAGGTTCTACAATAGAAGCAAACAGGGCCTCCTTACAGGAAAAATAGCCGTAAAAGGCCCCAGTGGTCACCCCGGCATTTTTCACGATCTGACGCAAGGACGCGCTCAGAAATCCCTTGTCAAGAAACTCCGTTAGAGCGGCCTGCTGTATTTTTTCCAATGTCGCGCTGGAACTCTCCACCATGATGCCCCTCTTTTGATAACGATGTTATATAACACCGCTATAGTACATCGAACAAAAGAGATTGTCAAGAGGTAACGGAATACTGTCCAATTTTTGATCTGCAGCTGGAAATGTTTCGTAACTTCTAAGGTTGTGAAGATTCGCCTTGAATCATTGTGCAGCGGCTTGACAGATACTCAGCGTAAGACATAATATTTTTTGGTTAGTTATAACTAACGAACGGCGCGGTTGCTTTCCCAAAGGAAAAATAAAAGCTGTGGAGGAGGCTCGTGCAGTAATTGAGGAATTTTTGAGTGGTTCGTTGTCTGCACTGTTTCAACTCACATGGAACATCCCTGTGCCGGGCGTTTGCACCTGCGTGTTCAATGTAGATGCCTCTGTACATCTATCTCCATATCTGCGCCCCGGATACTATGAGACGTTTTTGTTGTGAGGGAGGGCTCGAGTTAAACCTTGCAGACGGCAGCAATCACACGATTCGGGAAAATGAGTACTTCTTCTAGCGGATGCGGCTCAGTTGCGGGAGGCAAAATGCACTGGACTGCGTTTGCAAGGGATACTGGTCGAAACAGATGGTACAGGTGCCCGTCAGAATTTGATGGAGCTATGCGCCCGGTTGGGCGGTCCGTTTTTGGATGTGGCACAGGTAAAAAAGCTGATGCTCCGTCATGATGGTTGCGTGGCACTGAAAGCCAATACTTGGAGAGAAAGCACGTTCACCGTATTGCAGTCCCTGCCAGTTGAGCAGCGGGGAGCATACTGCGTTCTTAAAACAGTGGAATTGGTTTACTTGCTGTGCAGTGTCCATCCGCTACCGATTTGATCATCGGTCCATCCTATCGGGATCGATATTTGATGAATACCGTAAGTAGAACTCACGACTATATGTTGGAACATTTGAAAGAAAAGCTTATGAATGAACGGCTGGCCCGACACCGCATTTCTCCCAACTTCGTTCAAAGATTGTTTACAGCGGCTATATGGTCGGCTGGTACATCGGTACTTGCAAGCCAGACGGATTGAATATGCGGCAAAATTGCTGTGTGGTACCTCCATAAACGTGCTGCAGGTGGCATTGGCGATAGGCCATCAGAGTACTGGCCGGTTCGGCGTAGCTTTCCGGCGCACCTATCAGATGGCTCCTTCCTAATACCGGTCTAAGGAATTTGAAAAAATATCTAAAACCGTGTGTTTTTGTCTAAGCCGCAGATGCGTGGCTGCATATCGTGATATTATATACAAAATAAAATGTCATTTTCGATGAATGATACCCGCGTTTCCATAGAACTGGATACCGATTTCCCGCGCAGCGGCCACGTCAGAGTACGAACTGGTGCGGAAAACGGCGCGTCTTTTTCGCTGGCGCTGCGTATCCCGGAATATGCGGAGAATTTTGAACTTCTTGTGAATGGCGCACGGACCTCGGGGAAAATTGAGAAGGGCTTTTTATATTTGAACGCCCTGTCTGGCGATACGGAACTGGAAATCGATTTCGCCATGTCTCCTCATTTTGTAAGAGCCGATCCGCGTGTGAGAGCGGATATCGGCAAGATCGCAATCGTACGAGGCCCTGAGGTATACTGCCTGGAGGGCTGCGACGATGGAAGTTTCCTTGCCGACGTGTTTGTGGATAGTTCCGCGTGCATAGAAGAAGTATGGTGCGGTGACTTACTTGGTGGGACAATAACCTTGAAATTGGAGGGAGAAAGGATAAATGAAAGTGAGCAGATACAATCGACATCTTTTATGGCCATTCCTTATGGCTCGTGGTGCAGCCAGAAACCGGGAGAAATGATTGTATGGATTAAAGAAATGTACGTACCTAAGCCGAGAATGAGCGAGAGGATAGAGCAGTTATATAAATAATATAATGTAGCAGTAACGTTTGAACGCTACAAGTAGCTAATACAGTTGTAAATGCAACTGGAATGTATTCGTCACAGGCTGTATCCGCCACCAATGTTGTAGGTGCCGAGTGGCTTAAAATATTGGAAGTTTTTCACGGGTAAAGAATGCCGGCGTAGAGTTAACAAAAAAATTATCGAAACACAGCCCCTGTGCCGTTGATATCGGCACGGGGGCTGTTCATTATACTGCAACTTCACAGCCTCAAGTAAACAAAAAAGGCGGGGTAAGGATAGAATCGGCCTCTGCAAGATGAAAATAGGTAGCAAGCTGTTTGCGCACTGAATCAAGGATATCATGATAGCATGAAGCGACTGCGTGTGCGAACGCTTTTTTATCGTCTTTGCACAAATACTGATATGCCAGCAGGCTCTTTTCATTTAGTGCGGCGATGGTTTGCCTTTTGTTTTTATAAAATGCGAGAAAATATCCCCAGTCAGTCATTCGGCGGGCTTCCGTCATAATAACCAGCAGAGGCGGCAACCCGATACGCTGCATCATTGTTTCTATAATATCATTAAGAAGAATGGATTGGGGCACGGCGAATCTCCGCTCCAATGGAATAAAATCCGCCGGTTGAAACAGGTCTGCGGCATAATACGAGATTGGCTCCATAATAAGAGATGAAAATTGCAGAGCGCGCAGATATCGTATGGCTGCTTGCCGGGTGGATTTATCTGTAAAAGGAGAAAGTGCATCAAGATTTGGTGTCTGAACGATTGTTCCTTTTACATTTAATGTTTTAGTAAAGGTCCTCTGCTCCAGTATAGCCAAAGCGCTGCGCACCGTAGAAACGGATACCTGGTACAACTGGGCCAGTTCGGCCTCATGTGGAAGATAAGAGCCGACGGGGTAAATGCCTGTGCCGATTTTGATTTCCAGATCCTGCACGATATGCATATATCGGTATTCCCGGCCGCGGTTGGGATTCCAGGAGAATGTTGTTTCAGTCTGAAGAGGCAGCGAAGGCAGAGTATGGGCAAGCTGGTCTAAGCCTGTCCGTATTTCGGCATGCAGGGCCTGGTAGAGCCGGCACAGCTCAAAATACTTTTTCCGGTTGTCGGATACGTTCAAAATCCTTATAAATACATCTGACTGTGAGAAATATTTCTTCAGAGAATATCCGGTATAAGCCTCTTGCTTATCTACAAAGAAGCCAAGGCGCCCCTGCAGTTCTAAAGCGGTGTACAAATCGACGGGAAGATCGCCGCCTCCGTTCCGCAGCACATCACATAAAAAACCACTGACAGGCCGCCATCCCCCGGCCCTGTCGCCATTCTTTTTTACTTTCATCACCTGCCGATAATGGGGCATGGCTTCAAGTTTGCATCCGTGCGAAGCGAAGGTGAGCAAAGGGGGAAGAACAAGCTCCATGGTCTGGTATAGCTGAAGCAAAAAGTCTTTTTGCGATAAAATGGCTTCGACGGAAGCGGAGAAGGTACGCTCATTTTCCAGGCGGCAAACTCTGGCGGCCCGCCGCGGCTCCAGTTCAATCAGCCCCTCTTCACGCAGCGCGGCAAGCACCTTGTTTATCGTAAAAAGGCTTACCTGATATTCGTCTTTTAAAACTCGGGAGGACGGCAGACGGCTTCCCGGCAACAGCAATCCTTCCGTGATACGGCATTTCAGGCTTTTGTAGACGTAAGAAAAGCGTGTCTCTTTAGAACTCATAAAACTCCTTTACCAAAACTTACCTGTTTTACTATATGATTAGCTATTCAGATTCAATATTGTTTCCCTTAAAAAGCCATTTTATAATTTTAACAAAGCTGCATCTTTTCAATAACACAAGCAGGCGGAAAAAAGCAGCGCTTTAAGGGCGAAAAAAGCCCTTGCGCGCTGCTTTTTACTTATATCCGGATATTTAAACAGGCAGAAAGGAGCGTGAGCCGCAGAAAATGCGGGTACAATA